>Ga0233386_1000010_pt1 | contig 155707 bp, 133 predicted proteins | sample ElkDunMinimDraft_17_FD_191544 | JGI IMG/M metagenome (GOLD analysis project Ga0233386, IMG submission 191544) | Fecal eukaryotic communites from dung pellets of Tule Elk in California, USA - Elk Dung G4 | ecosystem: Host-associated > Mammals > Digestive system > Large intestine > Fecal...
TAAAAAATCAGCTAATTGTCTTTTACGCAACGAACAGAACGAGCGCTTCCTTTATAGTGATAACGCAAATAAGCACTTTCAACAGAATAATCTAAAACAAGATAATATGCCATGTACTCATCTTCTTCACTTTCTGTTTCTGTCCAAAAAGACGCATTTCTGCTTATATCTTCAAAACTGCCATCGCTATTACGCATACCTGCAGGAAATGCTGAAAATTTAAAATCATCTGTACCATTTCCCCGAATGGTGTACCAATCAGCTTTTGACTTTAACATTTGCCCAGCAATTGCTTCGCCACCAACATTTTTCATTAAAAGTTCAAATTCTATTTTGCTTGGTAAATGCCAATAATCAGGGCATACTTCTAAAGCTAATTCCCACGCATAAAGCCTTCCGTACTTTTCACAATTTGCTGAGGCATCATCATAGCAATACGAATCCTCAGTTTCATAGTTTAAATTCTCAGCCATCCATATTTGATTGCCTATTTTTATGTATTTGTATTCTTGTCCATCGCGTTCATCAGTAAATGTTTCGAGCACGGATTCCTGAGGTTCAGAATTTTCTTTTTCAGATTCATTTGCTGAAGAAGAATTACTTTCTGAACAAGCAAAGAAAAAGAATGAAATAAAAAAAATAGAAATGGTAAATCTTTTCATGATGACTCCTGAATGAAGGAAATGTAATGTTTTACCTAAGTTCCTGTAGAACTCCATTACAACCTACTTTGTAATATACCTTATTCCATAAGGACAGTCAAGCAATTTCAGCATAAAAAAAATCAGAAAAATTGAATTGTATCTAAAGATTTTGGCCAGTTTTTTGGTGCTTTAGAATATCCAAAATGACTATAAATTTCTGAAAATTCTTTATCTGCAATGTTTAACAAACAAACTGTTGAGCGAGGGATTATTGAACTTATTATTTTATTCTTATGAACTCTGGCATTTGCGGCTGTAGAGCAATAACGCACATACATTCCTTTTTGAATTTTACTAAACCCTTCTTTTTCTAAATGCTTTGTAAACAAAAGCATATTTTGCCTACCACTTTTACAATATCTTGGAAAATCAAAAATAGCAACTACCCACATACAATCCTCGGATAAACAATATTCTTTGTTTCACCCATTAAAAATTTTGTGACTGACGCTGTTGTATAACTCAAACAAGTATTTAATTGCACCATTTGTTCGCCTAAAGGAACACTTGTATAAAATAATTCTAAGAACATGCCTTTTATATTTTTATTCAAAGTCTTTTGTTTTGTACAAAATAATTTATATACAATTTGATCTACAAAAGGTCTATAAGGTTCCATAATATCATCTGCTAAAGGAAACGCATTGTAATAATTCCGATGAAAAATTCCTAGGGAAGGTAGTAATCCACTTGACATTAGTGCTCGTGCTATTGCGGCTCGCAATAAAGCATACCCATAATTCAATTGATTGTTTGGGTATTCCCCAAATCTATCACGGATAAAATTTTTCCCAAAGAGTTCTTTCCAATAAAATTGCGCCGCTAGTCCTTCTCTGTTGCTTGAATCTCCACTTAAAACACTTGATGCGTATTTAAACATTTTTTCATTCTTTTTATTTAGAGATTTTAAAAACAACGCTTGGTTTTTAATTTTAGCCTCAACTATATTTTTCCACATTTGCTTTTTCAAAGGTTGCGATGCATTTAGTTGTAACCTGAAATATTTTTCCTGCAATGAATTGGAATCTAAATTCATTAACATAGATACAGGCATGTGTTTTTCATTACAATAAACAACGGCAACATTATATTCTGAAAGTTTTGCTATAAGCGGTGTCGTTAACGATGCTGAATGATTATCTATAAGTATTGTTCCAATATCTTCAATCGCTCTAAAACATACTTCGTCCGGATTTTCTTTGTATGCGATTTTTAATAAAGAATTGTGCAATGATAATTGAACAGGGTTTTCAAAAACAAGCGTTTGCTTAGGCATATTAGCTCCTTAATTATATATGATTCCCTCTAGACAAAATAAGTTTATTTTGTTACTTGTTTTCAGATTACTTTAGCCTTTTAGGAAGCAAGAGTAAAAAACTAATTATGGCAAACAACATTTGCGTCGTTTGCCACCTGTCTATTAGCCGATTTACAAGTTTTTAGAATCTAAAGAGCAAGCCAAAACGCATTTGGCCATCGCGAACACCTTCGTTATCGCCTACGTCTTTAATAGAAGAAAAGTCAAATTGAAAAACATCCGAGAGCATAAAGCCAAAGCCTAAATCAACTTCTTGGCGTTTACCTGTTTTATCGTAAAGATAACCTACACGTAAAGCAACTGTGTTTGCATAAATGTATTCCATACCAACATTGAATACACCTTGCAATAACGAGTTCTTTGCAGCAGTTAAACCATCCCCACCAAGCTCAGGTTCTACAATAGATTTCCAAGCTGAAATGTAGAATGGCTCTGGGTTTCCTTTATCATCATCAATAATAACTTCACGATTATAATCCCCAGCAATAACTAATTTATGGTCTGCTAATGTTAACAAATCATACGCAAGTCCTAAACGCCATGTCAAAGGGATTGGGTCTTCATTTGTTTTATCGACATAATAAACACTTGGACCAATATTATTCAAAACAACCGCAAAACTTAAATCTTCAACGAATAAATCTTTTTTCAGAACGCCAACATCAAACGCATAACCTAATGTCGTTGCCTTTTCGCCACCAACAGAAGCCCCGGAACTTAAATCAGAATAAAAAAGCTTAGCAGTCAAACCTAAACCCCAGCCTCGCCCAAGCGAAGTTCCATAACTAAAGCCACCAACAATTTCATAACTATTATGAGCAACTAAATCATCAGAAGTATATTCATCAGAAACAACAGTTGAGCCAAAAGAAACAAAGTTCAAGAAAAATCCCAACGTTCCCCATTCAGCAACAGGAACTGTCATCGCAGCATACAAATGATAAAGGTCCGGAATATTTAAAACAGGAAGCAGTTGTTCGTAAAAGAAAACCAATTGGTAGTCAGCATCTTTATAAAGTTCCATACCAGCATTTGTACTAAACCAAACATCGTTACCTTGCGGCAAAACAGCATAAACATGATTATCAGAAAGACCATTTCCAGAATGGTAATGGTTCCATTCATCATCCTGCTTTTTTTCTTCTTCGCCAGGCCGGCGTTCTAGTTCAGCTTTCTTGCCACTTGCCGTTGCATAATCTGGCAAGTAACGCCAAACACCTTTATTGGTTGCAATCCATACAGCACCTTTACGGTCAACTGAAATGTCATTTACAATATTATCTTCAAAACGAACTTGTTCCCATTTTCTCAAATTAAAATGTGAAAGTCCGCCTTCATGAGCAGCCCAAACATGGCCAGAGCTATCAACGACAATAGCATTTGGTTCTAAATTAAAAATTCCATCTTCTTCTGTGAAAAGGCTCCAACGATCTTTATCATTGTTACTCTTTTTTGGAATCAATCGGGCAATACCCGCTCCATGCACAGAGACATAAAGTTCTTTTCTTAATTCAGACCAAGCAAGCCCGCGGATATCTTGTTTAGGTAACACCACACCTTTGCGTTCTACCGTTCCATTTCTGTAAGAAAAGAGACCATCATTTGTACCAACCCAAAGTGTAGCCCCTTGATTTGCAAGTGCTGTAATACGTACTTTACCCAGTTCAGATTCAAATGATTTCCAAGAACGACCATCAAAGCGGAACAAACCTTTTGGCGTACCTACCCAAAGTTTTTCAGTTCTGGTTTCATATAAAAGAGCTGTAATAGTATCTTTTACAACAAGGTTCCAAGGAATTTTTACATCTACCAAAAACGATTCATCGGCAGCACTTTCTATGCCATTATATTTTTTCACTTGACGCACATATTCATCAAGACCGCGTTCAGTACCTGCAAAAACACGAACCGCATCTCTGATTTTTGCATTGCCTTCAAGTTCTACTTTATGGTATTCCACCCAATCATCGCCATCATATTTTAAAATACCAGCAACAGTCCCTGCCCACAATTCACTTTTAGAGAAAAAGCCAGGGCGTGTTCTTGCAGAAAGTTTCGTAAACTGCGGTGCGTTTTTAGAACTGGCTGGGTAAGAAACCATCCATTCATCAGAAAGAGGTCCAAAAGCAAGGCCCGCTGGGTTATAATACATTGCAGTCGCATCGTCTGCAACAGCTGCACCGACTTCTCCCATACCAAGCTGACGCGTGCCCACTGGCATTTGAAGAGTAATAATCGCCGAACCGGCTGCCGAAGCTAAAACAGGAAAAAGAAATACAAGAAAGAAAAAATACTTACGCAAATTGTCTCCAATCGGGCACATGATACACACCATTGTCTGGAACCACAGCCTTCCAACCTGATTTTCCTGGGTTTTCCCAAGGTAATTTCGGCATCAAGCGACAATCGCAGCCAAAAACATAAGGCGGAAGCAATTCAGCATGATTTCGAATCTGTTCCCGAGTAATAAAATTTTCTTCGTTCAAGAATTTACAATATTGCTTGCCTTTCGGACCAAGTTCAATACGATAAGTTACAGTTCCATTTCTATCGCCTTCATCAATAATCCGAATGGTTTCTTCGTAAGTTTTTTGCCATTGTTCAAAATAGCGTGACTTTTCTTCTTCAGAAATATTTTGAGAAGAAAGCCATTTTTTCAAATCTGTTTCAGAAGGCTTTACAGATTCCATAGAAAGTCTTGCAGGGCGAACCACAACTGCATATTGACCAGATACATCTATAGGTGGTGGTGCTTCTTCTTTTTCTTCAGCACTATGAATAACTACATAAGCCCCGATCGCTGCCAAAATGATCGAAAGCACAATAATAGTCACAACAATTAAAATAACAGATAAATCCATATTAAAAAACAATCTATAGTTTTTTACAAAACTAGCATTTTCTATTTTTGGAGAAAGGTAATTTTATGTTGAAAAACGTTTTTTTTGCATTTCTTTTAGCATCTACGGCTCTTTATGCCATTCCTTTTGAGTACCAAATTCTGAAACCGGGACAAGGCGACACTATTCGGTCGGGACAATTAATCAAAGTCCATTATAAAGGTTGGCTTTCAGACAGCACTTATTTTGATAATTCCTACGAAAGAGGTGAGCCTCTTGAATTTTCTCTCGGTACTGGCCAAGTGATTCCTGGTTGGGATAAAGGCCTTGTCGGCATGCGCGTTGGAGAAATCCGCAAATTAAACATCCCTTACGAATTAGGCTATGGTGACCGTGCGATAGGGCCTATTCCAGCGAAATCAGATCTTTATTTTGAAGTAGAGCTTGTTTTTGCTGAAAAGCCTTTACCACCAGATACTTTACCAAAAGACATTTCCAAAATGCCTTGGAAAGAACTTGTTCCCGGCGTTAAAGTTATTGATGAAAAAACAGGTTCTGGTGAAGCAACAAAACCGGGTACTAAAATTAAACTCCACTACACCGGCTGGACTTTTTCTGGCAGAAAATTCAGCAGTTCAAAAGATTTAGGACGCCCTCTTGAAACACTTCTCGGAGCTGGCAAGTTTATCCCTGGTGTAGAAGTTGGCTTGGAAAACTTAAAACCAGGAGCTATCCGTTGGTTGCAAATCAGCCCTGCTATGGGTTATGGAGCAAAACCATTTTCTATGATTCCTCCAAACTCAACTCTTCTTTTCCGCATGGAAATCCTTGATGCTGAAAAAGACGAAGCATTAGCAGAAACAATGGACTTTTTCCCAGACACTTCCGCTTTAGAATTTAAAGAAGGACCTGAAGGCTTGCGTTATGCTGTAATTAAAACAGGTGAAGGCGAACCTGCTGTAACCGGAAAAGTGGCACGCGTTCATTATACAGGTTGGCTACAAAACGGCACCAAATTTGACAGTTCAAGAGAACGCGGTCAAGAATTCGCATTCCCACTTGGTGGTGGTCGCGTTATAAGAGGCTGGGATTTAGGTGTTGAAGGTATGTTGCCTGGTGAAAAAAGAATTTTAATTATTCCTCCTGGACTCGGTTACGGTAGCCGTGGTGGTGGTCCTATTCCAGGAGACGCTACTCTCATATTCGCAGTTGAATATTTAGGCGGTGAATAATATGATAACAAACATAGCCTGTATCGCTATCGGAAGCGCTTTTGGCGGAATTTCTCGATACGGGCTTTCTAGATTACTGAACCCTATTTTTATAAACTTGCCTTTAGGAACTTTTTCTGTAAATGTCTTAGGTTGTTTTATTTTAGGTTTCATTAACGCACTTGCCTTGAAAAATTCACCATTCTCACCAGCCATTCACTTAGCTTTAACAACAGGATTCTGCGGGAGCTTTACCACATTTTCCACATTCATTTGCGAATCAGCAAAAATTGCTGAACAAGGAAAATTTTCAAGTATTCTTTATGCTTGTTTAAGTTTAGTTTTTGGATTTTTGGCTTTTTTCTTAGCAAATCAAATCGTAAAAAAGTTTATGTAAAAATACCCTTTTCTCCACTTTATACAAATAATATGTTCAGCTCGTGGAGAAACTATGAACGACTTAACCTACGAAGATTTCTTTTTTTTGCCAGAAAATAAAGAGGAGCCTCTTTTCCTTTTAACTTTATACAATAATACAACTCAACAAAAGTTTAATTTATCAGACATTCAAAAGTTAAAAGAGCTGATTTCTTCTAGCGATTATAATCTTTGGCTAGAAATTCAAGGAGCAACTGACAAAAAAACTATTGAAGAAATTGGAAATCTTTTTAACCTAGATTATTTAACGCAACAAGATATATTGAATTTAGAACACCCGACAAAAATAGAAACCAGAGAAAACTATGTCCTTCTTATTAGTAAAATTTTTGCATTCCATAACCATAACACTCTTCACCAAGAACAACTCACTATTATCTGCGGAGAACATTTCGTCATTTGCTTTGAAGAGAAAAAGAACGATTTTTTTGAAGTTATTCGCCAAGCATTTTCAAACAACACCTTAAATATCAAAAGCCAAAACTCTGAATATTTATTTTATTTCTTGTTAAAAATCATTACTAAAAGTCACTCTAGCGTTCTAGAATATTTTAATGAAAAATTAGAACAACACGAAAAAAAACTACTTTCTTTTAAAAACATTAAAAGCTCTAATTCAACACTCCAAAATTTCAAACACCAATACAGCACTTTCAAAAAAAATATTCCAATACTACTACAAGAAACGCAACAAATAAACAATAGAACTCTCAACAAATCACTTCGCCCGTTTTTCAATGATTTGCAAGATCACCTTAAATTAGCCAATCAAAATTTAGAATCCACTAAAGAGGCTTTAGATTCTTTGGTCGAACTTTACATTTCAAATATGAATATCCACTTAAATGAAATAATAAAACGCCTTACCATAATTTCTACCATATTTATCCCGCTTACATTTATGGCAGGAATATGGGGAATGAATTTTAAATACATGCCAGAACTTGAATCACCTTATGGTTACCCTATAGCCCTTAGCGTTATGGCTACAACTGGTTTATTAATTTATCTGTATTTTAAAAAAAGAGAATGGTGAATTATTTTAAGATGATAATTGCCATTATGAGAAGATTGGCTCGGAAGTCAAAAATATCGAGGATGAAATCGACTTCGATTTACCCGACGGTTGGGAATATATTAGGCTTTGCACTGTTTGTTGGTTAGATGATGTTAAAAAAAGTGTTGGCGAAACATTACCTTATTTAGACGCAAAGACTTTACGCGGTAAAACAAATTTAACTTATTTAACTGAAGGGAAAATCATTGATATAGACACGAAAGTTATTCTTGTTGACGGAGAAAATTCAGGCGAAGTTTTTGACGTTCCTTTCAAGGGATATATGGGTAGCACGTTTAAGATTTTAGGTGCAAGTAAATATTTTAATTTGCAATACCTTAATATTATTTTAGACTTTTATAAAGATGTGTTTAGGGGTAATAAAATTGGCGCAGCTATACCACATTTGAACAAAAATCTATTCAAATCTTTAATTATTGGGTTACCGCCTATCAGAGAACAAGAACGTATTGTAGAAGAAATTAAAAGGTTCTCACCTGTTCTTGCCGAGTATGATAAATTGGAAAATCAAGCGACCAAGTTGGATAGCGAAATATATGATAAACTTAAAAAATCTATCTTACAATATGCCATTCAAGGCAAGTTGGTAGAACAAGACGAAACAGACGAACCAGCATCAGTTTTACTTGAACGTATCCGAGCGGAAAAGAAAGCACAACTCGGTAAGAAATACGTTGAGTCATATATCTATAAAGGTGATGATAACTGTTATTATGAGAAGGTCGGTAAAAACGAGCCTATTTTAGTAGAAGATTTGCCTTTTGATATTCCCGATACGTGGATGTGGGCAAGGCTAGGTTATATTGGTGATTGGGGTGCGGGAGCAACTCCCGCCCGTGGTAATCCTGAATATTATAATGGCAACATCCCTTGGATAAAAACAGGCGAATTAAATAACAGTTATGTGTTTTCTAGCGAAGAAACGATAACATTGAAAGCGTTAAACGAATGCTCCTTGCGCTATAACAAAAAAGGTGATGTTTTAATTGCCATGTATGGTGCAACGATTGGAAAACTTGCTATTGCAGGTATTGATTTGACAACAAACCAAGCCTGCTGTGCGTGTACTCCACATAGCGGAATAAATAATTTATATTTATTTTATTTGCTTATGGCTGAAAAAGACCGATTTGTTAAGATGGGTGCAGGTGGAGCTCAACCGAATATTTCAAGAGAAAAAATCGTAACACATATTGTTCCTATCCCACCTTACAGCGAACAATTAAAAATTGTTAACGCTATTAAATACATATTGAAACACATAGAAAAAGACGAGATTTAACTCTCGTCTTTTATCTTTGAAAAAATAGTTTTTACCTCTTTTACAATTCGTAATTGTTCATTAATGGGAGGAACTACAATTATTGAATTTTCCAATTGATTTAAGTAAAACCCTTTTTGCGCTGTTCCTGTTGCTTCTTTAACGACTTTATTTTGAAAATGTGGAGAATCCAAAAATAACTTTAAGTAATCATTGTTTATATAAGTTGTAATTACCGATACACTACGTTGAAAGCACAAATTTAATCCGCCTTTATAAATACAAGTTCTTCCTAGTGTTCCAACTGATGTAAACAATATATCTCCTGCAAGCAGATTTGTTCGCTCATTTTCGATTTTAAAAACATCTTCGGTTAAATATCTAACTTTATCAAGAGCAACTATTTTATCGTGATTGATGTTTTGAGAAGAAAGCATTAAATAATTTGTTATATAAGCAACTCCTTTTGGCGGATTATGGTCTCCGTCAACAATCTTTGAGCAAATATTTTTTAGTCTGCAAAAACTCCAATTTTCAGGGATATCAAAAGGTATTTCATCGGTTATATTTTTTATAGCAGAGCCGTTCTTCTCATAATAACAGGAATATACTCTATACAAAAAAGAAGTTACTAATCCATTTTAAAGTAACTTTTTCCTGGACTCTTCTTCTAGTATTTTTATAAGTTCAAAAATTGAACTAAAAGTTTTAGAATTGATAGATTTTGATTCCATGTTAGTTACCGCGTCAAATCTTTTATTCCATAACTCTAATTCTTGAACAGAAGTTAAGATTGATTTTTTATAGTTTTCCCAGTTTTTTATTGACTTTAATTGTTTTACACAATTTGAACTTGATATTTCTGTTTCTGTTGGAACTTGATAATGTGCAATAAACCAAATCTCAATGCAAGGTTTACTTATTAATAAAATTTCATCACATTTGCTTAATTTTGATAAAACTTCTGGCCGGTCCGCATCATACATCAAAAAGGTTTTTATAGAATTTTCTGGACCAATTAATTCTTTTTTGTATCGTTTGATAATTATCGAGGAAATCTTATTACCAACAACTTTTGGAATAATCTTAATGGGAAGTCGATAATTTTGTCTTAAAAAATGAATATAATTTTCTTCAGTTTCACCCTCGCACAGAACAAGAAATTGTGGGCGCATTTTTCTAGGATTAGATTTTTTCTCTCTAGCCACAACTATTCTCCCAAAAGATTTTTGATTACACTAATGGAAGAAGAAATATATGGAACAGCATCAAATCTGCCTTGTAGATAGCATTTTTCAGCGTCCATATTTTCTCTAAAATCCTTGAAGTCGAATAATGAATAAATCTCGGTTGATCCATCCTCTTTTTTGTTTGTAAAAAGAATTTGGTCTCTTCGCATTTTCTTTACATCCAACAGATTTGTATTATGACTTGTAAATAGGAACTGAGCTGATTTTGAAGCATTTACCATATCAAGAATAAATTGAGCTAATTCTGTATGAAGACTAGCATCAAACTCATCTAATATAAGTGTTTTCCCATTTTTACAAACATCAAGCAATAATAAAAGAAGATTGAAAATCTGAATTGTTCCTGCAGATTCCTCTGCTTCAAGATGAAATGAAATATCTGGATTTCTTTTATGATTTGTGTAAAAGTTTATAACTTCAACAACTTGAGTAACTGTATTTGTTGGAACAGGAATTCCATCTCTTGTAACTTGAGGTTGAACTGAAAATAAAGGAGTTCTTTCAATTTTTACATTGATATCAGTAATATCACTATCTGCCATTTTTAAGGCTTTTAGAATTAGTTCTTTATTTTGATTAAACAGTTCAACAGCATATTTTCCAGAAAGTTGAGGGAGCCCAATTAAGAGTTCTGTTCTGAAATAGTTATATATTTTTTTTGCAAGTTCTCTATCCATTTGACTTGCTCTGCTAATGAAAAGTGTATTTTTTCCTGTACTCTGAGCAACATCCAAAGGTTTTACAAAATGAGTTTCGCCAAAACTATATATACTAGATTTATCCGTTCCTTTAGATTCATTTCTTGTAAAAATTTTGGCTTTTCTTTTTCCAGGATAATAATAGAGTTCTTCTGAAATAATCTCATTTCGTGTTAAAGAAAATGAATATTCGTATTCAATTCCATCTGTAACAAAATTGATGAAAAATGAACTTGGCTGTTCAAAATATCCATCAAATTTAAAAGGCATAAAATTAAAAATTGTACCTTCATTATTTTGAAATGAGTCTAAAATTAATTGTCTACAAAAGAAAGCTGCTTTTAAAATACTTGATTTTCCAGAAGCATTAGGACCAAAAAGGCCTTGTACTTTTAAAAATGTTTCGTTATTTACAGAAAAGATATTGTCCGTTAATTCTTTTGCTCTTGCTGTGTTAATATTTCCTGTTTTAAAATCAATACTAATTTCATTTTTAATAGAGAAAAAATTGCTAAATCGCATTTCTATAAGCATAAAATTCTCGTTTTTGTAGTTTTCCTACAAATATACAATTTTAAACTAAAAAAGTCAAGGATAAAATCTTATAAAAACAGAAGATTTTTCTGTGGCTTTATATTCTCTAATAATGATTGAATCCTATTAACTTCTTAAATAGCACTACCACTATTTTAAGGAGGTTTAACGAAAATGTTAGACGAATTTGAAAAACATTTACGACGGGACAACCTGTCAAACAACACCATTTCGGCTTACCTTTTGACAATACGTATGTATAATCAACTGTCAGGCGAAATAACCAAGCAAAACCTTTTAGCATTCAAAGGCTACCTAATGGAAACCTATAAGCCTAAAACGGTAAACTTACGAATTCAAGCGATAAACAAATACCTTGAATTTATTAAAAAAGAAAAGCTACGCCTATCTCCCGTAAAAATTCAGCAAAAGAACTTTTTAGAAAACGTTATAAGCGATGCCGATTATAAATTCTTGAAGAACAGCCTAAAGAAAGACGGGAATTGGGAGTGGTATTTCGTTGTTCGCTACTTAGCGGCAACGGGAGCGCGCGTAAGCGAACTAATACAAATCAAAGTAGAACACGTTTTTAAGGGATATTTTGATTTGTATTCAAAAGGTGGAAAACTGCGTAGGCTTTACATACCTGTCAAATTAAAGAAAGAAACTGAAATATGGCTACAAGAAAAAGGTATCACAAGCGGATACCTTTTTTTGAACCGTTTTGGCGAAAGAATTACCGTGCGTGGAATCTCGCAACAGTTAAAAAACTATGCTTACAAGTACGGATTAAATCCTAAAGTGGTTTATCCACACTCGTTTAGACATCGTTTTGCGAAGAACTTTTTAGAAAAATATAACGATATATCTTTGCTCGCCGACCTTATGGGGCACGAAAGCATTGAAACGACTCGTATATACTTACGAAAAACAGCAAGTGAACAGCAAGAAATAGTTGATAAAATCGTAACGTGGTAAACATAAAGCCCCTTTTTACAAGGGGCTTTATCTTATAATTTGGCAAATATTTCGTTGATTTTATCTACAATGCGTTTTTGCTCCGCAAGGGGTGGTAATACCAACAATGTTTTTTCTATATCGGATAATACCCAATTTTTATTACCAACACCTCGTGTGTTTTCAGCAGCTTGCTCTTGCACTAATGGACTTTTCAATAGGTAAATAAAATATTCAGGTAAAATGTTCACTGCATTGAATTTAATTAGAGCCACGCTAACAAACAAACTAAATTCAATATCGCTATCAATTAAAACGGGGATACCTGTTGTGCCAACTTTTGTTAAAAGTATGTCGCCACGTTGGGGGTTACAGCGTTTCTTTAACTCGGTATGTTCTTCAATTGAAATAAACTTAGTATTACTAAAAGAAAGTTTGCCTGAACTAACATCTTTAACGGATATAAATGGAACACCACTTGTAGTATATTTAGGAGTGCTATGTGTTCCATCAGTTAAAGAATTAATAATGCTTTTAAGTCGAGCCCATTCCCAACCATTAGGCAAATCGAAAGGGATTTCTTCGGTAATATTTACGTCTTTTCCGCCTATATGTTCGTAATAACAGTTATCGTCACCTTTGTAGATGTAACTTTCAACATATTTCTTACCGAGTTGAGCCTTCTTTTCAGCACGAATACGTTCTAATAATACGCTTGCAGGCTCGTCCGTTTCGTCTTGCTTAACTAACTTTCCTTGAATAGCGTACTGTAAGATAGATTTTTTAAGTTTATCGTAAATCTCGCTATCTAATTGGGTTGCTTGCTGTTCAAGTTTATCATAGTCGGCAAGTAAAGGCTCAAATCGTTCAATTTCTTTAACAATTCGCTCTTGTTCGGTAAGAGGCGGTAAAGGTAGATATTGTTTTTTTAATAAAGTATAATGCCTTGCATATCCGCGTGAAGGTAATATTTTAGCAACATAGTCAATTAAAAAATATAAATATTTTGCATTAACTAATAATGGTTTGAAAAATTTTGTACCGTCAGCACCTATTACAAAAGGAAAATTAATTAGTTTTACGGCTTTTGTATGGTCACCAAACATAATTAAAGGTAAATCACTAATACGCCTTTCAATTACATTAGAATATCCGTCAATAAGATTTTTGCTTTGGCTTACAACGGGGATATCACCTTCTTTTAATATTTGACTTGTTAAAATTTGATTATCTTTATTGCCAACAGGAATTGTAATTTTTTCAATATGAACCCAACACCAACTATTAGGTATTTCAAACGGTATTTCATCTTCAATATTTTTGACTTCTGAGCCTATCTTCTCATAATGGCAATTATCGTCACCTTTGAAGATGATGGAATCGCCTTTATCTTTTTTAATTTTACCTTCTTTAATTAAGCATTGCTTTTCCGCGCGAATGCGTTCAAGCAAAACTGACGCAGGCTCATCATTTGGGTCTTGCTTAACGAGCTTGCCTTGTATCGCTAATTGAAGGATAGATTTTCTTAATTGTTCCGCTTTCATTCTTTATCCCCTAACAACGCCATAATTTCCCCAAGCACTCTATCAATATCAGCGTCAAGGCTTGCGCGCTTTTCACGATAGTTTTTAATCAAGTCTTGAGGTGCAAGAATTTCTTCTTCCTCGTGAGGATAGCCACAAAGGTCTATATTATAGTTAAGTTCTTCGGCAATTTTAGTAGCCGTATATTTCTTTGCTTTAGGGAACTCATCTACGATAATTTCTTCACGATTATTCCACCAATCCATAGCAGGAGCGAAATGTTCTAACTTCATAGGTTTGGTTTTTGAGAAGTTTTTATAACCTTCGGGCATATCTAAACGATAGAACCACGTTTCTTTGGTTGCTCCCGTATTGTCAAAGAACAAAATGTTAGTAGTTATTGATGTGTAAGGCGCAAAAACACTATGAGGCATACGAATAATGGTATGCAAGTTAAATTCAGAGAATAATTTCTTTTTAATTGCAACCTTTGCATTATCCGTACCGAACAAGAATCCGTCAGGAAGAATAACGGCGCAACGACCATTTTCTTTTAGCCTATACATAATAACGGACATAAACAAGTCTGCCGTTTCGCTACTTGCTAAATCTGACGGGAAATGGTTTTTAACTTCGTTTTTCTCGCTACCACCATAAGGGGGATTCATTAAAATTACGTCGAACTTATCTTTATCGGTATAGTCTAAAACGTCATATAACAAGGTGTTATCGTGATATATTCTTGGAATATCAATATCGTGCAACAACAAGTTTGTTACGCAAAGCATATACGGGAATTGCTTTTTCTCTATACCATATACGGAATTATTGATTTTTTCAATATCGTCGGCGCTTTCTTTTAATTTGCTTAATTCTTTAAGCCAACTTGTCAAAAAACCACCCGTTCCGCAAGCAAAGTCGGCGCATTTTTCACCGATTTGCGGTTTAAGCATCTTTGCCATAAAGTCGGTAACGGCACGTGGCGTATAGAATTCACCCGAAGAACCTGCACTTTGCAATTCTTTTAAGATAGATTCGTAAATTTCGCCAAAAGCGTGGCTTTCTTCGTAGTCACTTAAATCTAATTCGTCAATAACGTTTAATACTTGGCGAAGAAGAACACCGTCTTTCATATATTGGTTAGCATCTTCAAACGTAGTTTTACGATTGCTTTTCTAATAGGCGTTTGAGGCGTAACTTCTAATTTTTTAAGCGTAGGGAATACGGTATTGTTTACAAAGTTCAACAACGCATCGCCCGTCATACCTTTTCCGCTTTCATCGTGCGCCCAATTACGCCAACGACATTCTTCGGGAATAATAGAAGTATAATCATCTTCGTTAAATTCCCAATCGTCTTCTTTTGCATCGTAAACTTTTAAGAACAACATCCAAGCGATTTGTTCTATTCTTTGCGCATCGCCGTTAATACCGGCGTCGTTTCTCATTATGTCACGAATTCTTTTTACAAATCCTGAAATATTACTCATTTTATGCTACCACCTTATAAATTTCTTTTTCTAATTCTTTAACTGCTTGTAAATAACCATCTTTACCACCAAAAAGCTGTGATATTTTGAACGGCTTACCGAACTTTACAAACGGGTCAAGTTTTAATACGTCTATGCTTTCAATTTCAACTACACCACCGTCGGCATATTTATCAAGCAACGCTTCTAAAACCTTTCTTGCGGTTTCGCCGTACTTTGCAAATACGTTGCGCTTTTTAACGTTTTCGGCACGTTCTTTTCTTGTCAAAGGTTTTTGGTCGTATGCGATATGACATATAAAGTCGAAATCGTCCACGTCTGACATTCCTTCGTCCGCTTTAATTGCTTCAAGGTCTATGCCCCTACTCAAAAATAATTCTTTAATCGTTTCTTTTTTATCTTCCGCCGTCCATTTTTGGATAAAATCTTCAAGAGATGCGTATTCGCCAAAGATATTTGACTTTGTATAGTCAATAATACTTTCTTGCCTTAACAACTTGCCGTTGGTATCGTAGATAGCAACGCTTTTTTGAATTACTTCTACACGACAACCGCTTTTATCCACGTAAGGCTTAACTTTAGGTGTCGTAGGTTGAGTTGGTGGTATGTCTATAATAACTTTAGATCCATTTGGTTCTTTCTTTTTAGGATAATTGGGGTCTATTTCCACTTCGCCATCCCAATCGGGGTCAGCAAATAATCTTGTTACACCTCTAAAATCCATAATAGAGAAATGCGTTTTGCCGTCGTTTTCACGAATTCTTGTTCCCCTACCAATAATTTGCTTGAATTCTGTCATAGAACCGATATTTTCATCAAGAACTATGAGTTTTACCATTTTACAGTCCGCACCCGTAGAAAGTAATTTAGACGTTGTTGCAATTACAGGATATTTTGACGATACGGAAATAAAATAATCTAATTTGCCTTTACCATAATCATCGCTACCTGTAATTCTAACTACGTAATCAGGATTGATTTTACACATATCGGAGTTACAATTCGTAAGCGCAATTCTCATTCTTTCCGCAGCATCTTCCGTTGCGCAGAAAACAATGGTTTTTGCCATTCGATCAGTTGCTTTCAAATATTCTGTAATCTCTTTTGCGACTTCATCAATTCTATCTTGAATAATAATGTTGTAATCGTAGTCGCTATTATTATAGACTCTATCTTCAATAAGTTGACCGTAATAATCGGTTTGCCCTTTATACGGACGCCATCCGTCGCCAATATTTGTTTTTATATTGATAACCTTAAAAGGCGCAAGGAAACCATCGTCAATACCTTCTTTAAGGCTATACTTATATACAGGTTCGCCAAAGTAATCGATATTTGATATTTCTGCTGTTTCTTTTGGAGTTGCGGTCATACCGATTTGCGTTGCGCTTGTAAAATATTCCAAAATCTTACGCCAACGGCTTTCTTCTTTCGCAGAGCCTCTATGACACTCGTCAACGATAATAAGGTCAAAGAAATCAGATGCGAAAAGTTGGCTATACCTCGCTAAAACTTCTTCATCCGTTTCTTCTTCACCATCTTTTTTATTCCCTACAAGTTGTTGATACAACGAAAAATAAACTTGGTGAGACGTGATAGTCGTTTTATCGTCCTTTGCAAAGTTGATTTTATGTATCACTTTTTCAAGAGGCTTAAAGTCACCACTTATCGTTTGGTCAACAAGGTTGTTTCTATCGGCAAGATATAAAATCTTTTGTTTCATTCCGCTTGCTAAAAGGCGATATACAATTTGGAACGCCGTGTAGGTTTTACCCGTACCCGTAGCCATAACAAGCAAAATTCTATCTTGCCCTTTTGCAATAGCGTCTAAAGTACGATTAATAGCAATACGTTGATAATATCTAGGAGAGTGAGTCATTTGACTTGTGTAATATGGCTGACTCATCATAAACTCTTGAATTTTTGTCAAACCAGTCCCACCATTACTTTCAGATAAAAAACGTGCATGTAATTCTTCTGGAGTCGGAAATTCATCTAATAAAATTGTTCTTTCTCTTCCAGTCAAAAAATCATATTCTTGAAAAGCATCTCCATTTGAACTATAAGCAAAAGGAATATCCATCATTTGAGCATAAGTTTTAGCTTGTTGCATACCAAAAGAAATTGTACGCTTATTGTCTTTGGCTTCAACAATTGCGATAGGCATTTCTTTATTAAGATATAAAATATAATCAGCCTTTTTTGCAGGTTCTCTAGTAGGAATATTTCCTTTAAGATTTATTTTACCATCTGTAAAACAAACCTTCGTTTCCATAGTAATTTTATCTTTCCAACCATTTTTTAAAAGCGCAGGCGTGATATAATTTAATTTTATATCCTCTTCGGTCATTTCTTTTTTAGAAATTATAGTCATATAAAAAAAGCCTTTCACAAAATATTCTACTATTCCCTAATATATATTTTTTTATTCTCCCCACCTTTTTCATTTACTCTTTGCCCAAAGAACGTTTTTGTGGTTTTGGGAGTCCCATGAGTTCAAAAGCATGAGCACTGCGTTTTCTAAAATCTTTTGCTTTCTCAGATTCCCCGTTTCGTTCGGCAATTAAAGCGCGATAATAAAGTATTGTAGCCGTTCTGTAAATGCGGTTTTCTTGTATAGAAATTTTTTCTGCTTCAGAGTATAAAGAATCAGCATTACTTGCTTTAGAAACATCTGCTACACGAGCTTTCGCTAAAACGTAACGACCATCTTTTTTAGAAAGTTCTTTACGCACTTTTTCAAGTGTTTCTTCGGCTTTAGAAATATCGCCTTTTGCTGCTAAAGCATAAGCTTCTTCTGAATAAAGAGCGGCAAGCAAAGCTTCTGGTGCTTTTTTCAACATTTCTTCTGTTACCGAAGCCACTTTTGAAAGTACTTCTGCATGTTTACCTTTAATATTATCTAAAGAAATTTTTGCTTGTAATAAAGCGAGCTTTGTATTTAAATCCAAAACATCTTCTCTAACTTGCGAAAGTAATGAATCAGCAAGTTCTAAATCTAAACTGCTTGTTCTAATTTGCGCCATAGACAAAAGAATTCTTGATTCTGAAAGCAAATCAGATTCTTTACGGCTTGCTAGTAATGCAGCTTCATAAAGAGAATAAGCAGAAGCAAATTTCCCTTCTTCTAAATATTTTTGAGCACGAAACGCATAACGACCAGATTCTTTTGCAAACAAAGAAACAGATAACAAAGCACAGATAAGCAAAAAACGCACTACCATAAAGTCTCCACCGTAAATGGTACTGAATCTTTTTGCGGCATAGAACGGCGAATTATCCACATATTAGAAATACCTTCTACCATTTCATCTGCGCCATAAAGCGTTTTTTCACCGACTTCAATAAATCCTGAAAGTGAATTAGCCACTCCGTCAAAATTTGTCATTAAAGTATCCATGCGGTTAAACATCCCATCCATAGAATTAAAAACTCCATTCAACTGCGTCGGGATATCTTTTACTCCTGTAACAACTGTTTGTAAATCGCCCACCAAAGTATCTGTTTTAGATAAAAGTATCGGTAAATGGCCATCTAATGAATAAAGCAAATGAGACCCCACACGAGTCATATTATCAAGCCGTGTAAGTTGCGTATTAATATTTGTATAAAATGATTTTGAGCCAAGTAGGGCGCCAAGCGTAGTACTTGTATCCATCACATAAGTCACAATGGTATCTACTACATCAACCAAATCTCCGACCCGAGTCAACAACTCATTTGCTGTTTCTAAAACTGTTTCTAAATCCTGAGCCTGACCCGCAGTAATAGTATCACCATCATTTAAAATATTACCAGCTCTTGCTACTTCTACGTTAACTACGCGTGAAGAAATCACGTTTTGGTCACGAATAGCAAATACTTTAGCACTATCTGTTATCCAGTTCTGGTATTTTTTTTGGAGAGTGAGTTCGAGCCAAACGCCTCTTGAGTCAAGAGTGACATTAGAAATTTTCCCCACTTCTACACCGCTTATTTGGACTTTTGTGCCTACGTTTAAACCAAGTGCTTTTTCAAAACGGCTATGGAGTTTGTATTCTTCAACCCCAATCATGCCAGAATTAAAAAGTTTAACGTACAAAACAATTCCAACCACCATTAAAGCAAACATAAGGAAGGCTCCAACAAGTAAGCCTGAAAGTTCCATCCAATTTATGTGTTTTAGTGGTCGCATATTACTTTAAAATATATAAAATCAATCCTTAATACAACCCGTCCCGCTTTTGTAAATCACGAAAGAGTTGAACTGCAAAAACTTCTTTTGAATGGAGCCAATAATCAAAAGAATGTGGCTCTGTTAAAGTTTTATTGTGTAAAAATATCAAATTAGCATCTAGTTCGTCGGCCATACGCAAATCATGAGTCACAATAATAATCGATGTTTGGAACAAACTTCGCATATTATCAATCAAAGGCAATAAATTTCGCCTGTTATAATTGTCAAGACCGGCGGTTGGTTCATCTAACAAAAGAAGTTTTGGATCCATCACCCAAGAACGTGCAATCGCTACGCGTTTTAACATACCAGCACTCAAAGTATGTGGAAAATTTGTTGCGACAGAACTTACGCGCATTAAATCCAACGCCATATTTACTTTTTCCGATATTTCTTTTTCTGTGCCTCGCCTATGATAACGTAATGGAAGAGCGACATTGTCTCGAACAGTCAAATTTGAAATCAACGCTCCATTTTGCAAAACCAAACCAACTTGGCGTAAAGCAATTTCTAACGCTGAATGTTTTTCTTTAGGTAGATATTCTCCGAAATAGAAAAAATTCCCTGAATCTGGTTTTTCAAGACCAGCAATTAATCGAAGCAACAAACTTTTCCCTTGCCCGGAAGGCCCACCAATACAAAGCGTTTCTCCTGGGTTTAAAGACAAATTAATATTCTCTAAAATATTACGGCGTGAAAGTGTTGAAAAACGAAATAGATTGCCAAAAATTTTTGATATGACGTTTTTACCAGCAGAAGCTTGCCGCAAAGATTCATAAACGCTAAAATTCAAATTTTCTATTCGTAAAACTTCTGCCATATTAAATAATCTTAGAAAGTTCTCCCATATACTGGAATATATAGAATACAGAAAGCAGAGCGTCAGCAATCACTATGTATAAAAACGAATAAATGACAGAACGAGAAGTAGCTTTTGGCAAATTACGGAAATCACGTTCAACACGCAAACCTTGATAACAAGCATTAATCACAATAATTATTGCAAAAACACAAGGCTTTATAACCATCATTATAAAATCAGTATAAGTCAAAGCGTTTACTAAAGAATTAAACAGATAATGCCAAGTTAACTGAACGTTAGCCGCTTGACCAAGAATCATAACAAAAAATTTTGAAATTAAAAAACCCATGCCAAGAGAAGAAATGCAAAAACAAACACTCATTATAAATACCGCTACCACACCACCAAGTAGTGAAGGCATAACAAGGTAACGAATTGGACTAATTCCCATAGAAGAAAGCGCATCTATTTCAGAATTGATTTGCATATTACCAAGCATTGTTGCTAAAGCAGAGCCACTTCGACCAGCAATTAAGAACGCTGTAAAAATAGGTCCAAGTTCACGTACAATAATTACAGCCAAAACATTACCAATCACATTAGCGAAGCCTACTTTACTCATAATGGACATTGTTTCAACAATAACAACCGTACCAAAAAGAGAAGCAACAATAAAAAGAATTGGAAAAATTTCTACACCCGTAAAAAAAGTTTGCAATACAACATTACGGAAATCCGTTCTTAAATTTCTATTCTCTGAAAAAAAGGAAAGTATCGTTTGAATAAATAATGAAAATAATTTACCGGGCGTTGTTTTCAAAAACGATTCGCCTAACCAATTAAAAAACTTTCCAATAAAACTTAGTGTAGATTTGTTGTCTTGCATTTAAAACTCCACACTAACAGCTTTCAAAACTTCATTCCACAATTCCTTTAGTCCTGTTTTCTTTAAAGAACTTACAGCTAAAGGTAATGTTTCTAATCCAAAACGTTCTTGCATTAACTTTCTGTTTTTAGCAAATTCTGATTGATTTACTTTATCTCGTTTGCTTGCAACAATTAAAACCGGACACCCTGCATTACGAATGTGTTCAACCGTTTCAATATCTATCGGAGTCCCTGCGTGACGAATATCAACAAGGTAAATTACGCCTTTTAAATCTTCTGCACCTTCTATATACTGGCGAATCGAATTTTCCATTTGTTCTTGTTTGGAAAAACTCACTTTAGCATATCCCACTCCAGGTAAATCAACAATGTAAAAAGCATTGTTGATTTCAAAGAAATTGATTTCTCTTGTTTTACCAGGAGTTGCACTCACCTTCACTAAATTTTTCTTACCAGTTAAAGCATTCAATAAAGAAGATTTACCAACATTAGATCTGCCTAAAAAAGCAATTTGTGGCAAACGTTCTTTGGGCAAATCTTTTAAAGAAACTGCACTTTTTACAAACCTTGCCGAAGGATACTGATAAACTGTTTTTTGATTTTCTATCATAACATGTTCCTTCCTTCAAATGCTTTAAGCATAGTAATTTCATCAACAAATTCCAAATCGCTTCCCATTGGAATTCCACGAGCAAGGCGAGTACATTTAACTGGTAAATCAGACATCAATCTGTCTATCAGAAGCATTGTACTTTCTGCTTCTGGACTTGAACCTAAAGCTAAAATAAGTTCTTCAATATTTTCCTCTTGAACTCTTTTAACTAATTCTGTTAAATGTAATTTTTCTGGGCCAACACCATCTAATGGCGAAAGCACACCACCTAAAACAAAATATAAACCTTGATAAATACCTGAGCGTTCAAAAGGCAAAACATCTGAAGGTTTTTCAACAACACAAATACTTTTCGCACCAACTCGTTCACAACACACAGAGCATGTTTCTGTGTCTGTATACAAATAACATTTAGAACATGGTCTTACTTTTATTGATACTTCTTTTAATCTATCGGCAAAGCGTTCAATATCTTGCTTTGGTTTTTGCAATAAATGATAAGCAAGACGCCGCGCTGTTTTTTTCCCGATGCCTGGAAGCGAAGCAAATTCTTGAACTAATTGTTCTAAACTAAAAGGTTCAAGCATAAGCAGCCCATGTATAAGCGTTTTCTACACAAATTTTCAAAACAAAAGATTTCAAAGAAAGTTGCGTTAAACTATCAGAAATTTCTTCTTGACAATCTTTTTCCATAGCATCTGTTAAACGCAATATCAAACCAAGTTGGCCACGATATTGCAAGCCGTCTTTTATTGCATCAGAAAGATTCAACTTAGAAATGAGAGAATCTAATGAAACATTAGACAATGCTTCTAAACGACTCAATACCCCAAGCAAAAAAGCATCGGCACAAAAATTTTCAGTTGCATTCGGAATAAAGGCTGCTATGTTTTCCATAAACTTTGCTCTATGAGAAACATTTCTAAACAAAGCAGAATCTCTAGAATCTGAATCGGCAGAAGAACGCGAATAAAGTAAAAGCATCAACCATTCATGTAAACGACGAATCCCTATCCACTCAATAATTTCTTGAATAGAACGGTTTTCCACTTGCCGTAACACATTGCCGGTAACAGCATAACGCAAAAGGCTCTCTTTAATTTCTGGATAATTTTCTATTTCTTTACATAAAAGACCAAGCGTTGGTTCTTTGCGTAAAAGTCTGAGTAAAGAAAGTATAGCTTGAGTTTCTGCCGGAACAAAATTCCCGGTTAAAATTTCTGGCCTTGCAAAAAAGAATCCTTGGAAATAATCATAACCTTCATCTAAACATTCTTGAAATGTAGATTCAGTTTCAACTTTTTCTGCCAAAAGCGAAATTCCCAATTTTCTAAAATAAGAAACAGCCTCTTTTCTTTGTGTCAAAGTATTATTAACAAGGTCAATTTTTATGTAAGACAAATAAGGAAAAATCGGACTGAAAAGACAGCAATTTTCTTCTGTATAAACAAAGTCATCTAAAGCTATTTCAAACCCTTTGTATTTTAAAGAAGCAACTGCCGCTACTATAGTTTCATCGGGTATAACATCTTCTAAAATTTCTAAGACAAAATGCTTTGCATCAAGTAAACTCGTTATGTTTCCTAAAAGCATTTCTCTATTGCAATTGATGAATCCCTTATGAGAACCAAGCAAAGCTTGCAATCCAATTCCATTTAATGCGTTTTCTAAAACATTCGCCGTTGCCGCTATAGCGCTTCGGATAATAGCAGAATCTTTTTTAGGTGAATCGCGAAACAACAATTCAAACGCAAACAGTTTACCTGTTTTGTCTAATATAGGTTGTCTTGCTAAATAAACGCTAGATTCCATTTTTATCTTTTTAAATACGTGCTGATTTTATTGCAAACAATAAAATGCTACGGCAACCTATTTTCCATAATTGGTCCATAATGCCATTTGCTTCTTCTTGAGAAACCATCGCTTTCACAGCATACCAATCGCGACCATGTAATTTGGAAATAGTTGGAGCATCTAATCCTGGAGTAAGTTCACAAGCTTTGGATAAAAGTTCAGAAGGTACATCGTATTCAATCATCATATAAGACTGAGCAACTAACTTACCTTCTATACGGCGAACTAATGTGTGAACTTCTTCAAGATCTTGTTTTTGTGGATGACAGAAAAGGGCCGCATTACTGCGGAAAAGCGGTTCACCTAAAATACGTAACCCAGCTTGTTTTAAAGTCGTTCCTGTTTCAACAACATCAACAACTGCATCTGCAACACCAAGACTGACAGAAATTTCAACAGCACCTTCTAAAACAACTGTATCCATTTCCTTTTGGTAAAAAGTATTTACGATATTTGGAAAACTTGTTGCAATTGTTGCCGTTTTTAAATCTTCTAATGTTTGTACCGGACTATTTTCTGGAACAGCTGCACACATTTTAGAAGCACCAAATGGCAAATCCAAAACTTTAACAGCTGGGCTTTTGGCTTCGGCATTAAAATCCATTCCTGTAATGCCTGCGTCTATAATCCCACGACCGACATACATCGGGATATCGCTTGGGCGCAAAAAGAAAAACTCTATTCCATTTTTTGAATCTATTTGTGTCAGAGTTTTGTATGGCTTAGATGCTTTATAACCACAAGCTTTCAATAATTCTTGAGTGGGTTCAAAAAGCATGCCCTTATTTGGTAAAGCAACTTTAATCATAATTTTTTATAAACCTCTTCAAGTGTAAGGCCTTTTTCTGCCATCATCACTGCTACATAATAAAGCACTTGTGAAAGTTCTAATGCTTGGTCATCACGAGATTCAAACCGAGCTGCCATCCATGATTCAGCAGCTTCTTCAACGAGTTTTTTCCCTATCGCATGAGCCCCTTTACGAAAAAGTTCCGTTGTTCCCTTTCCTTCGGGCATTTCTTGCTTGCGTTTACAAGCAAGTTCATACATTTCTTCAAAAGTCATATAAACCTCTTTTCACCTTTAAAAGTTCTACACAACAAAGGCATTTCATGGATTTAAAAAGAAAAATAGAAATTTTGAAACTACTTGTGTTCTACCATTACACAGAAAAGTTCCTGCCCGGCCTTTGCATACTTTTCTTCAAATGCCGTTTCTGGGATTTCAGGCTGAAAAATGTGCTTTGATACCGAAAGAGGTATTTTTAACATATCGCCTGCTAAAACAGAAGCCATTGCAAATTCTTCTGCATAAATTTCCCAATTAGTCCGCAATTCGGTTTTAGGAGCAAGTTTCAAAAGAGTCGGAAAAATCGGATGAAAATGGAACCGGCGTGTAGCTTCTGACGCTTTAGGCCAAGGGTTTGGGTAATAAAGAGCGTGAAATTTTATTTCCCATTTATTTTCAAGAACTAGACGCCAAAAATCCAAAAGTTCTGCCCGGACCCACATTAGATTTTCACAAGGTTTTCCAGAACGAGAAAGGCGTACTTCTGATTTATCAATGCCAATAACCGTACATTCAGGAAATTTTTGGGCTAAAACTTGTGTACTTCGCCCTGTTCCACAACCAGAATCCAAGACAATTGGACAAGCCCGTTTTTCAATAAATGTTTCCACTTCAAAAAAAGCTTTTCTTGTATGTTCAGCAATTGGGCGTAAATATTGCGTATTTACATAACGCATTACCCATTCTTTTAAATTTTCATGAGGGCCTTCTTGATTAGAAAAAACTTTTTTGACTGCATTTTTATCCATTTCCATAACTTAGAAACATAAAAAAAACTCGCCAATAAAGTTTTCAAAAATCAATAAAGTAAAAAGAATTAAAAAAAGACCCAAATCTCAATCCTGTTTACCAAAGAATACAAAAAAATCTTAAAAATTTCCCTTTCTGCTAAATATGATTATACATTCTTACACAAAGGAATTCCTTTATCTTTTTTAAGAGGATTTATGAAAAAAATTATTCTTTTACCTCTCGCGGCTTCTATCACCTCTTTTGCCGCTATGCCAGCAATAAACCTATTAGGTTTTGCTCCAAATGCTGAAAAACAGGTTGTGATTCCTGGAAACGATGCTAGTCCTTTAGAAGTGATTGATTTAAAGACAGGAAAACCTGTTTTAAAACTCAAGGCACCTTATGTTGGCGAATGGGATGCTAGTGGTGAAGAAACACAAGTTTTTGATTTTTCAAGTATAAAAAAAACAGGAACTTATCGTTTACGCCGTTCCAATGAATTTTTAGGGACTCCTTTTGAAATTCAAGAATCACCTTATATCGATTTAACCAAAAGTGCTTTAAAATGGTTTTATTACCAACGTGCAGGTTTGAATCTTGAAGCTAAATACGCTGGTAAATGGGCAAGAGCCAAAGGCCACCCAGACTATAAAGCTAAAGTTTATGGTGAAAAAAGAACTATCGATAGCCCTAAAGGCTGGTATGACGCCGGTGATTATGGCAAATACATTGTCAATTCTGGTATTACCGTATTTACACTGCTTGAACTCTACGAACATTTCCCAAAAACGTTTGATTCTCTTTCATGGAACATTCCAATAGAACATTCAAAATACCCAGACCTTTTAGAAGAAATTCGCTGGAATTTAGATTGGATGCTTTCTATGCAAGATAAAGATGGTGGCGTATTCCACAAGCTCTCGTCACTTAAATTCTGCGGTTCCATTATGCCAGAACAAGATCTCGCAGAACGTTTTGCAATCGGTAAAAATACAGTTGCCACTTTAGACTTTGCAGCAGTTATGGCACAAGCCGCTTATGTTTATAAAAATGTTGACGCTGCTTATGCCAAAAAAATGCTGAGTGCTGCCGAAAAAGCTTACGCTTGGGCTAAAGCCAATCCAAAAATCATTTACAAACAGCCAAGTGATGTAGAAACAGGCTCTTATGTTCACAAATCTGAAGATGCTTTAGATGAATTCCGTTTTGCCGCCGCAGAACTCTATCGAACAACGGGTAAAAAAGAATATTTTGACGAACTTAAACAAAACCCATTTAATCCAAACGGACCTTGGTGGGGAGACGTTAACTTCCTTGGCATTTACCGCATCGCTTTAGACAAAAAAACATTTGGAGATTCTCTCTCTAATGCAGCACAAAAAATCCTTTTAAATGAAGCGGATAACTTAACAAAAGAAGGCGATACTTCTGCATACAGATTACCAATGCACCCATGGAACTGGAACTGGGGTTCAAATAGTGCTGTAGCTAATAATGGCATCATTTTGTTACACGCTTACTATTTAACGGGGAAACGTGATTATTTAGATGGAGCTCAGCAGACATTAGATTATTTGCTTGGGAAAAATCCATTTCAACTTTCTTATGTAACTGGCTTTGGTGTTCGTAGCCCTAAAAATCCACACCACCGTCCAAGTGAAGCTGATTATGTTGACGATCCTGTGCCAGGTATGCTTGTAGGAGGCCCTCATTTAGGCAAACAAGATATTGGTCCTGAAAACTGGAAATGTGATGATTATGCTCAGGCAAATAAACCGGCTTTAGCTTACGCTGACGAACGTTGTAGTTATGCAACAAACGAAGTGGCTATTAACTGGAATGCGCCTCTTGCTTATTTAGCCGGGGCTTTACATTCTATTTATAATGGTTATGGCTATTTAAATGGAAAAGGTTTAAAATAACATCTATTCAAAAAAAAAAGAATCCATAATTTATGGATTCTTTTTTTTTGAATTTTATTTCAAGTCATCGCGCGAGACACCATACAGGACAATGTCATCTACCCAAAGGTCTGCGCCATCATAGCCGAAAATGGCAATATTAGAAACAGAGTCGCGGACATCTTCCCAACCAGTATTTTGTCCAACCGTATCTGATGCTGGTAAAAAATCTTCTTTAGTGAAAACATAACGTTTCCATTCCATTGTTAAATCTGCTTTAGTCCAAGCCTTTCCTTCTTTTTCAACATCTAATTTTTCTAAAGCAAAAGAAAGAATTCCATTACCTTTTGCCCAAATAGCAACAGAATCAAATGCTGCAAAATTACAATGTTCATTTAAAGGGGCCCCAATCAAAACCCATGAATCATCAACAGAAGAATAACTGAATCGGAATGCAGAACCACCTCTTGGAAGATCTGCTGAATCAATTGATGTGTACATATTGGCCTTTTCTGAAGAAACCACGTACCATTCTCTAGATTCTAAAGGTTCAGGGAAACCAACATCCATATTGCCAGATTCAAAACCACCAAAAGAAACTGAACTTAATTTTAAGCGAACTGAATCAGGAATACCTTCCCAGATATCAGAAACAATATTTCCTTCTCCTTGCACAATCTCTAAAGTATCATTTTCAACAGCTGATGCTGGGACTCTCACTTGGAAAATCCCTATTGAAGAAGACTTGTCAAAACGAACAACATGATATGGTAAAATAGTTTCAGCATTTGACAAACGTAATTCAACATCTGCTGCATCAGTTGCTATTTTAGAAAAATCAAATATCGATTCATCTAAACGCAAAGTAACGACTGTAGAGTCATACAGAGGTTTCATCCAAGAAGAAACAAGATTTGCAACAGGCACAGAATACAAAACAGAATCTTCTTGAACTTCTGGAATTGTATCTGTCGGGATTGTATCTGTCGGAATAGAATCATTTTCTGGAATAGAATCTTTTGTAGGTTCTTTATATTTACCTAAAAGACCAACCTTATTAACCTTTTTAGAACGAACTGCAACAGAAAGAGTGGCTAGTGTATCGCCTGGAATAATAGCTAATATCTGAATATCACCAACAGGTAATGAATCTAACTGGAAGTAACCATCTTCATCGGTTTTTGCTAAATAGTCAAGACCTTTTAATTGCACCCAACCATGTTTTACATTTTCTGGCAAAGCTAACTGCCCTGAAATTCCACCAACAGGAACAAGTGTCAAAGAATCTAATATTTTTTCAGCATTCATTTTTACAAAACCACGGAGATTTTTATAAATGCCTTCTACTATATAAGAGCCTTCTGGCAATTCTTCAAGTTCTGTTTTTCCAAAAGAATCAGATTGCAAGTCTAGACAATTTTCGCATTCTTCTGCAAGAGTATCCACTACAAACGATTCAGGACGTATTCTAAACAAAGCATTGGACAAAGCATTGCCGTCAGCATCAACGGCTACTAAAGCAACCGTATTTTCTGTTTCTACACTATTGCCACTAACGCTATTCTTGTCGCAAGCACAGAATAGAAAGAGTAAAACAAACAATACCAACACCCAACGCTTCATCTTATTTCCTAATCTCTGTAACTGGGAAAAATGCCATAGAAAGTTCCATAATTCTATCTGGAGCAACCGATTCATCAACTCTTTTTTGAATAAGTCTACGCATTTCTCTTAGCATATCACGGATATCATCAAAAGCTGCTGCATCAACTGCCATAGTTAATGTAGAAATATCTCGTTTGTCAACAGGGCATTCATCTATAGCTTTGGCTGCTAATTGCAGTATTTCTTGCTGGTACCTACGTACAGCTTGTATTTTTTCTGGTCCACCAACCGTCAAATGAGCATCGGCTATTTTCAATTTTCCCGAAGCAAGGCGCTTAACTAGCCCTAAATCCTTTAACAATTGTAAGGCTTCTGTCGCTTGCGCTTCTGTAATTTTCGGGCGAATATATTCTGCAATGCGTTTTGGATTGGCGTCTCCACCTGAAATTTCCAAATAAGCTCGAACTGCAGGAATCCACCATTCTCCAAAAAAACGTAATTCTGATTGTGTTATTTCTTTTCTCGCTACATCCCTCAAAGCAAGGGCTTTTTCCATTAATTCATGGCTTTCTTTTGAATTTTTTGATTTAGCAGCCGCAACAAGCAAATCAAAATATTCAGCAGCACGACCAGTCAAGCCTAAAAGTTCACGAGCGGCAGGTATAGAACGAGATGGTAATTGTTGGCGTTTTTGCAAAACACGATATAAATAACTGCTATCAACGCCTAACTTTTCTCCCATCATACGATAGGAATAAATAGAGAGTTCTTCTTTACGACGTTCGTAATAACTCTTAAGCAAATCTCGATAATCTGAAACATTCCAAAAATTAAGCATCATGACAAAGATAGCCTTTTGTCTTTCTAACGGCTACTTTTTTCTTCATGGGGGGTATGGATTTTTTATCCATAAAAAAATCATAATACCCTCTACCTTTTCTTCTAGGAGTATCTACATTTAGAGTACTACAATACAAAACCCAATATCCAAACAAACACCAAAAAACGCCTTCCTTCGGGAAGGCGTTTTTTTATTGTATAAAATTTATCGGATAGAATCTGCTAAACGTTCAAGAGCATCTACACAAAGAGACGCATAACGTTCTGGTTCATTCGTAGCTTGCCAAGCAAAATTGAGCCCGCTAGAACTATTTAATACATGGAAGTTTCTTTTACCACCACCATTACGAATAGCACGCAAAACAGAAACGGCGTCTCCGCCTTGTCCACCAGGGACTCCAGGAATAGAAACACCAGGAATTAAAAATGGAATTTCATGACCGCGTTCTACAAAGAACCTTGTAATGTTTTCCATTTCTTCTAAATTTGTAGCACCAACAACAGCGCCTAAATTTCCATTATCCCATTCTACTAACTTTTCTCCTACTGCATAAAAAGCTTTATTCTTTTCTGCAACAGGCAAATCTTGAAAATCCATTGCGCCTTTATTGCTTGTGCGCAATAAAACATAAACTCCGCCCAAAGCTTCATGATTCAAGAAAGGGCCAACAGAATCAGTTCCCATCCAAGGACTAACCGTAATAGCATCAGCACCAAAAACTTTAAACCCAGCATTTGCATAAGCAGCACTTGATTTTCCTATATCGCCACGTTTTGCATCTAAAATAACTGGAATATTTTCTTTTTGGTAAATAGCTATTAATTCTTGCAAAACTTGTAATGCTTGAATACTAATACATTCATAATAAGCACTATTAGGTTTTACAACTGCTGGAAACACATTACGACGAACACATTCTTCTAGAATATCTAAATAAAATCGCTTAATTGATTCTTCTGGAGTATCACCAGGGGCTGGAATCAATTTTAAAACAGGGTCCATACCAAGGCAAACCGGATTCCCTACACTTGCGATTCTATTTTCTAACAAGGTTGAAAAATTTTCAGCCATTTTAGATTTCCTTCTGAAGTTGTGCTAATTCATAAGATAAAATACCATGAGCAACAGCCACATTCAAAGATTCTAAATCGCTACTCATAGGAATCTTTACTGTTTCATCAGCTAATTCAATTAGATAAGCATTTGTACCGGCACCTTCATTACCAACTAAGAAAGCTACTTTACGCAATTTTCTTGGTGGCAAATCCCGTAAAGATTGTCTTGCATGCAAATCGGTCGCTACAATCAAATAACCCTTTTGACGCAAGAAATTTATTTTATCAATCAAATCCACATCAGATTCAAATGGGACACGTAAAAATGTTCCCGAAGAACCTCGAACTACTTTAGGATTAAACGGGCTAACTGTCCCTTTACCAAGAATCATACCACCAGAAGAGAAACCTAAACTTGTACGGAAAAGAGTTCCCAAATTTCCTGGATCTTGAACGGCATCTACAATAGTCAAAACATTTCTTGTAGTTTCATAATTCGGACGACAACTTGCTTGACGGCAAACTGCAAAAATCCCTTGTGATGTTACCGTTGTAGAAGCTTTTTCCATCAATTCATCTGAAATATCATGCAAGCGTACACCCGCAGCACGAACTAAGTCTAATAATTCAGCATTCTGGAATGATTCTGCGTAATAAACACCTATAACCTGATCAGCATGGTGGGTAACCAATTCTTGAACAACGTGAATTCCTTCTCCAATAAAATTACCTTCACGTTCACGACCTTTTTCAGTCGTTAAAGCCAGCACTTTTTTAAACCAAGGTGGGATAACATCATCTGGAGCAGAAGTAGCTTCAAGTACGGAAGCTTCAAGCAAAGATTCTTCTTTTTGCGTTTCAAAATCTTGCTTAGGTTTTGCTTCAGGGCGTTGTCTATAAATCGGAGTCTGTTCGTCTTCTTTCCAGACACGACGGCCTACAGAACGGCGTTTATCACCGCCAAAGGATTTTCTTTCTCTGTATTCACCATCCCGAGAAAAGGAACGACGTTCACCGAATGGTTTGCGTTCAGAATCTCTAGAAAAAGAACGACGTTCACCAAATGGCTTACGATCTGAATTTCTAGAAAAAGACTTTTTCCCTTCAAAAGAACCTTGCGACTTTGAAGCTGAAAATTCACTTCTTTCGTTTCTGTTGTATTTACGTTCATGGATATTTTCGCTTACTCCAAACTTTTTGTTTAGAGTCGTGCGAACTGTTCTTTTGGAATCCAATTTTTTATCAGGCATTATAGACTTCCATTATTTTCGCGGCAACTGATTCGCCGTCTATTTTCAATTGTTTGTATAAATTAGAAACTTCTCCGTGTTCTACAAAGGCATCTGGTAAACCCATTCGAAGAAGTGTTTTATTTTTAAAGCCAAAATCAGCAAGCATTTCTGCAATAGCCGAGCCATAGCCACCCACAAGCGTATTATCTTCTAAAGAAACAATCACGGAATGTTTTTCAAATAATTCACGATAAGCTTCTGTATCAAGTGGCTTAATGTATCTTGCATTCACAAGAGTTGGTTTTTTCCCATGTTCTTTAAGAATTGCAGAAGTTTTTTTCAACTCTTGCAACATAAATCCAGCCCCAAGCAATAAGATTTCTTCACCTTCTTCTTCGACAAAGAACTTACCAAATGGTATTGAAGGGAGAGTTTCTTTCCATTCATTAGAAAGAGCATTACCTCTCGGATAACGAATAGCCACAGGGCAATTCAATTCTTTCGTTGCTTGCGTAAGCATTGCGCGCATTTCATGCTCATCAGCCGGAGCCATAATCACAAGACCTGGTACGGAACGTAAGAAGGTCAAATCAAAAGCCCCATGATGCGTCGGGCCATCAGCCCCGACAAGGCCTGCTCTATCAAGAACTAAAACAACATGAAGATTTTGCAAAGCGACATCATGAATAATTTGGTCATAAGCCCTTTGCATAAATGATGAATAGATTGCCACAACAGGAACCACTCCTGCACAAGCAAGGCCTGCTGCAAAAGTGACAGCATGTTCTTCTGCAATCCCAACATCTATTACTCTATCAGGCAATTCCTGAGCGACAATATCTAAACCACACCCAGAAGGCATAGCTGCAGTAATCCCTAAAATACGAGAATCTTCTTTGGCTAGTTCAAGAACTGTTTTCCCAAAAACAGATGTTAAAGAAGGATTAGTATTTCCAGGCGAAAGAGGCAACCCACTTTCTGGGTCAAACGGATTACAACCATGCCATTTAGAAGGATTCTTTACAGCTAGTTCAAGGCCACGCCCTTTTTCTGTAACAACATGAACAAGACAAGGTCCTGGAAATTCTTTTACTTTTTTCAACAAAGGAACAAGCTCTGTTAAATTGTGCCCATCAATCGGACCAAAATAACGAATCCCTAAATCTTCAAACAAACGACCTGGTTTAAGAGCAAACTTAGTTGCCGTTTCTGTTGCCGCAAAAAGATCTCTAAATCGGCTCCCTAATACGCCTGGAATTCGTTGCATTGCCTTATCCACATCATTACGCAACTTATTGTATTTAGGGTCAGAAATAATCTGATTCAAATATTTTGAAAATGCACCAACATTTGGAGCAATGCTCATTTTGTTGTCATTCAAAATAATGGTCATGTTTTGCTTTAATTCGCCTGCATTATTCAACGCTTCAAAAGCCATTCCACCAGTCAAAGAACCATCACCAATAATAGCGACAACACTATTCTTTTTACCGAAATGGTCACGGGCTACAGCAAAACCCAAAGCTGCAGAAATAGAAGTTGAAGCATGGCCTGCCCCAAACTGATCAAATTCACTTTCAGAACGTTTTAAAAATCCAGACAAGCCACCTTGCTGACGAAGCGTATTAAAACGATTAAACCTTCCTGTTAACAGCTTATGGACATAAGCTTGGTGGCCAACATCCCAAACCATAACATCTTCAGGAAGATTATATACCTGGTGTAAAGCAAGCGTTAACTCAACCACACCTAAAGAAGAGGCTAAATGCCCACCATGTTTTGATACCTGACCAATAATGGTAGAACGGATTTCTTCAGCAAGAATTTCCAATTCCGTGACAGAAAGATTCTTTATGTCTTGTGGAGTTTGAATATCTTGAATATGCATATTAATTTACTCTTGTCACAATAAAGGCCGCAATAGAACGCAATACACTTGTATCACCAGGTAAGCTATCTAATTCAGCAATAGCTTCTTTATACAAAGCATTAGCTCGTTCTCTTGATGCATCAAGACCAATTACAGAAGGGTAAGTTGCTTTCCCACGTTCTTCATCAGAACCTGCATCTTTACCTAATTGCTCTGTTGTTGAAATAACATCTAAAATATCATCAACAACTTGGAAGGCAAGGCCAATTGATCTGCCAAATTTTTGAATAGAAGCCAACTGTTCTTCTGTTGCAGAAGCAAGTTCAGCACCAATACAAAGCGAAGCTTCTATAAGAGCTGCCGTTTTATGGTAGTGGATATAATCTACTTCAGCTAAAGAAACTGTTTTACCTTCGCATTCTACATCGCGCATTTCTCCGCCGAGCATACCAAAAGTGCCTAATTTTCTAGCAAGAATTTCAATCGCACGAGCATTCCCTGTTTTTGCCATAAGTTCAAAAGCAAGAATACACAAGGCATCACCAGAAAGAACGGCAGTTGCTTCTCCATACTTTTTATGAGCGGTTGGTTTCCCACGACGCATATCGTCATTATCTACACAAGGCAAATCATCATGAATCAATGAAAAAGTATGCAACATTTCAAGAGCACTCATTGCATACCAAACAGAATCACCCGTTCCACCAAACAATTCAAAAGCAGCCTTAACTAAAGCCGGACGCAAACGTTTACCACCAGCAAACATTGAATACCGCATGGCTTCATGTAAACGTTTAGGTTCTTCCTGTTCTGATGGCAGGAACTCATCAAACTTCAATTCAACTGCTTTAGCAGTCTGAGAAAGATATTGTACGGCAAGAGCCGCATCGGCATCATATTTTTGCATAGTACAAAGATATTTAATTCTAGAGAAAACAAAAGATTTATTTTAAAAAATTAGCCCTAAAAACAGCTTTTTATAAACCGAAAGCAAAGGATTTCTATTTTGAGAACTTAGGGTGAAAGAAATTCCAAATCTACTTTAGAATCTTTAGAACAAGACGCTTTCCATTTACAAAGTGTCGGGGCACTCACTACAGCATCTGCAGAACAAACGCCGTCAAAAACAAACGATTCTGTTTCTGCCTTTTTAACACTTGAAATAGTTGCAATAAATGAAAAATTGGATTTGTCTGCATTTTTTTGTATTTCAGAATGTTCCATCAAAGCATTAGTAACAAGAACCATACACTTTGAAACATCAGGATTATCTGAATCTAAATCATTCAAAGGTTCCCACGAAATCTGAAGTGGCACAAACTGCACATTTGATTTAGAAGTACCTGCACAACCAAAAAAATTAAATACTAAAAAAAGCAATAAAGAAAAGAAGATTACTTGTTTCACTAGGAGCCTCCACGGAAAGCAGCACTTGTAACTCTATTACGGCCACCTTCTTTAGAAGCATACAATGCCTTATCAGCACGTTCAAACAAGTTTTTCGGGTCTTCGCCTGGAACCATTTCAGCGACACCAAACGAACATGTCACCTGGCGCTGTTTAATAAGAACGGAAGATTCAATAGTTGTGCGTAATTTTTCTGCCAAGAACTGAGCATTTTGTAGAGGAGTATCGCCACAAAGTACAACAAATTCTTCGCCACCCCAACGAACTAAAGCATCTGTATTTCTGATTTTTCCTTGAATCAAACGAGATAAATTCAAAAGAACTTCATCGCCAGTATTATGACCAAATGTATCGTTTACATCTTTAAAGTGGTCTATATCCATGATAACAAAAGAAACTGGAATACCATGCTTATTTAAGCGTTCTTGTTCACGGGTAAGCACATCAACAAAACCAGCTCTATTTAAACAACCTGTTAAAGGATCTGTTTTACTTTCTCTTTCATAATTGTTCTTAACAACTTCTAATGCAGCCAAGTTGCGTTCAAGTTCTTTTTGACGTTCTTTATTAACTTTCTGGGCTCTGCGGTAATCCATAAAGCGGAACACAAGAATTATAAGGAACGTAATAAACCAAGCAAAAATCAATGCAGAAACAAGGCGCAATTCTGAAATCATTTTCCCTTTGAAACAAATGCCCATAATTTCAAAAGTTCCAAAGCCAAGTGGAGCGCCTGTGCCTGTTTGGATTTCAATTAAAGGCACATTAGAAATATCAACTCTCGCTTTATGCACATTCACAGAATTCTGTGCAACCCACCAGCCAGCCACACGAAATTCTTGTGGGACAAATGCTGCAGGATAAGATTCTTCTAATGGGAAAAATTCAAGTTCATTAAACTTTAATGATGTTAAATCGCCTTCACGGTAAATATCTTTATCATAACCGCGCAAATAAAGGCGAACAGAACCTTCGCCACGAGGTTTTATCCATAAAAAGACACTATCATAAACTGACAAATCTTTCCCTTGGGTTTTACCATCGCCAAGATATATCTGTAAACCAGCATAAGGGTAAGGCATGCCTTCGCGCAATTCATAATCCATAATGATAGAAGAATCTGTTTTTTGCAAACTAACTACAGAATTACCACCATCAAGAGAATCAGAAGTAGGCACAATATAAGGATAAGATGCCATGTTTATGTGGTAAAGTGAATTCAAACCATATTTATGCGTCAAAAGAGCTGCTACTGTAAATATAAGCAACACTAGAATGAGCACATTCATTCTAAACAGAGCAAGCGTTTTATGAACTATTTTATGCATTTAAATCCTATTTACCAAGTAAGAGTAATATATATAAAAAAAGAATATGTGTTATACGAATTTTAAAAAAATGCTGTTTTGAGCATTTACCGGCTTAAAAAACCGCCAAGTCGAGCTATTTTAGGCAACAATTTCTGAGCCATATCTTGTTGAGAACGTTCATTAGGATGCCCATGAAGAGCCGTATTTTCAGAATAAACTATTTCCATTTCAAGATCTTTGAAACCTGCATTTTTTTCTGCAAGAAAAACCTTTTCAACAGCAGGAATCAACAAATCTTCTGGATAAACTTTTGTTGCCACTAAAAGAAACTTGACTCCAGGAGAGGTTTTTCTATACTTTGCAAGTAAATCTCTGTATGCTTTGATAAAAGCATCTTCTGAAGCTTTAGGGCCTTCACCTTGAAAATCATTTATTCCAACAAAAACAACCACAACAGAAGGTTGCCAGGCAGAAAAATCTCGTTTTTCACCACCTTTTGAAGCAGAAGCCATTCCAGGAACAGTATATTCTAACAATTCCGGAATATGCCAATTAGGTTCAATCCCAGCATAATTATGTACAAGCCCACGCCCACTAAATGCAGAAATCCGATAATCTGCTTTTAGTTTACTTGCAACAATATAAGCATAACTTTTAGTTGTATTCGTTGTTTCTTCGACAGTTCCTGTTTCTGGATTAGGGGCCTCTACACCATAACCAACTGTATAAGAATCACCAATAAACTCTATTTTGCGAGAAGAAGGTTTTAATGGTTCAAAAGAAAAGTCTTTTGAAAGTTTCAAACCATAAATTTTTGATTCCCCTGGCAAAGATTCGCTACAATGCACTAGTTCTACCAAATAATTTCCAGCTGGTAAATTTTCAACAATGTTATAAGATTTTCGGTCAGAAATAAGAATCTTCTGTGTAGCTTTTCCATCTACAATCACTTGCCAATAAGAAGAACCTTCCATATCAACAGATAAAGTTCCTCCTGAAATTTTAAAAGCTATTTTAGCGCCAGGAGCACTTGTTCGGTAAAAATCGGTATTTGATTCCCACAAACCAACAAAAAGAGCATTCGAAAAATTATTTGCAGCAGAAGAAACTACAGCAAGTAACATTGTTAAAACTCCTGAAAAAAGAAATTTCATTAAAATGCTGCTTTCTTCAAAGAACTAGGGCTGTTGGCATTTTGACGTTCTTGTTTTTCGCCAGAAAGAACTCGATGCGTTACAGAACCTATAGAATAATAACGGCCATCTTTTGATACAATCGCAGTAAATACGTTCAATAATCTAACCGAAAACCATTCTTCGTAGAGGTTAAAACCTTCTCGTAAGTTAGATTCTGTTACATCACCCTTTTTACCTGCGGCTCCGTATTTTAAACTAAACTGTTCACCCATATAATTTACAGCTTCGAGAACTTTAGGCATACGAGCGGCTTCAATACGCCCCGTACGGATTTCAAATGAATAAAATTTTTCGTTGCGATTAAAAAGAAAATCTACTTGTACCGGGAGTTCTCCCATCATAAAAACAGGAATAACAATACGACTGCTAGATTCAGCCATACCATAAGGTTCATAGCCCAATTTGAGGATTTCTTCTATGACCGTTTCTCTATCCATGCCAAACGGAATACCGGCAAATTCATTTTTATCACCAGTCAAGGTAGTTGCCGTAGCCACTACATGCAAACAGAGTACGCAAAAAAGAAAAAGCACTTTATTCATAAATTACCACTAATTTCTTGTGTCAATTTAGTAAAAAGACAAAAATATCGTCAATAAATCACAAAAAACATCTGTGGATAAAATAACAACAAGGAATTTTTCTACGGAATAAGGGCTTTTTAACGCAGAAATAGCCTCATTTTTCTTTGTGAATTCTATATTTTCTGCCATGTCTAGCAGTTTTGGCAAAATTTTCACTATTTCAACATGGGGGGAATCCCATGGAGCAGGTATTGGAGTAACTATTGATGGGTGTCCTGCAGGAGTTCCTTTAACCGTAGAAGACATCCAGTTCTACCTGGATAGAAGAAAACCAGGTCAAAATACACTTACAACCGCTCGTTCTGAAAAAGATAAAGTGCAAATCCTTTCTGGGGTTTTTGAAGGAAAAACAACAGGAACACCTATTTCGCTAGCTATTTTTAATGAAGACCAACGCAGTGGCGATTATTCAGAAATACAATCCTGGTATCGCCCGGGGCATGCCGATTTAACTTATGATTTAAAGTATGGTTTCCGCGATTATCGCGGTGGTGGCCGCAGTTCTGCAAGAGAAACGGCTGCTCGAGTTGCTGCAGGTAGCGTTGCTCGAAAAATTTTAAAATCTCTTTTTGCTACAGAATTCCTTTCCTGGGTTTCTTCTGTTGGGCAATTTGAAGCAAATATTGATTTTGATTCCCTTACTTACGATTTGATAGATGCTTCTCCGATTCGTTGCCCAGATAAAGATGCCTCTTCAAAAATGGAAGCAACCATCGCATCTGTCAAAGCAGAAAAAGATAGTATTGGCGGAACAGTTTCTCTTTTAATTCGAAATGTTCCTCCTTGTCTTGGTGAACCAGCTTTCGATAGGACAGAAGCATTGCTTGCCCAAGCCATGTTAAGCATTCCTGCAAGTAAAGGATTTGAAATAGGCTCTGGTTTTCAAAGTGCAAAAATGCGCGGGAGTGAGCATAACGACATTCCTTACTTTAAAAATGGGACTTTTCACACCAGAACAAATTATGCAGGCGGCACTTTGGGCGGGATAACTAATGGCGAAAACATTTATTGTAAAATAGCCTTTAAACCAACTGCCACCATTGCAAAAGAACAAGAAACAGTAAACAAAGAAGGAGTTTCTGGAACTCTTGCAGCAAAAGGCCGGCATGACCCTTGTGTTGCAGTCCGTGCACCAGTTATTGTTGAAAGTATGGCAGCCCTTGTCTTGGTAGATCTTTTTTTAAGAAACCGAGCAAGGCAAAATCTTTTTGAAATTTAAAAGAATATTTAAAAAGGCTCCGCTAGGAGCCTTTAGCTTTTTCCCATAAAGATAAAACTTCCGTTTCTGTTTTGTCTTTAAAATTAGAAGTTTCAGCTAACATTTCCATTTTTCGGAAACGTTTTTCAAATTTATTATTTGCTTTAGACAAAGCTAATGCAGCATTTAAACCACAATGCCTTCCGTAGTTGATTAAAGAAAAAAGAATATCACCGAATTCTTCTTCCAAACGATTTTTATCAGGGAAATCGGTTGCTTGCCTTTCTTTTTCAAATTCTTTAAATTCTTCTACAACTTTTTCAAAGGAATCTTCTGCATGTTTCCAGTCAAACCCAACTTTTGTAGCACGCCTTTGCAATTCTTGCGCTTTAGAAAGTGGCGGGAACCCTTTAGGAACTTTTGCCATTGCAGATGGGTCTTTCAGCTGCCCTTTATTTTCTTCTGCTTTTATTTCATCCCATTGCTTTCTAACTGCAGAAGAATCTTCCGCATTTGCATTTCCAAACACATGTGGGTGACGGCGAATCATTTTTTCAGAAATACCCTGAATAACATCATTGATATCAAAAGCACCTTCTTCTTTACAAACTTGTGCATGAAATACCACTTGCAACAAGACATCGCCAAGTTCTTCTTGCATGTGTTTTATGTCGCTATTTTGAGCAGCTTCAATGTATTCGTAAGTTTCTTCTATAAGATAAGGCAAAAGTGTAGAAACATTTTGTGCTTTATCCCAAGGACAACCATGCTCTGAACGGAGCGTTTTCAATATATTCACCAAATCATCAAATGAGTATTTCATAATGGATAAAAATAACATTCCTACAAAACTTTTACCGCCAAATTTCCCAGAATTATTAACATTAATCAAAAACCCGCCACAAGAACTTTATTGCTTAGGAAATATTCCAAAAGGATTTTATATTGCTCTTGTCGGAACAAGAAGACCTGGTAATTACAGCAAAGAACTTTGCAAACGCCTTGTCAAAAGTCTACAAAATACACAAGCAATTGTTGTTTCTGGTTTAGCACAAGGCATTGATTGTTACTGCCATGAAGCAGCTATTGATTTTGGTGTACCAACAATTGCTGTTCTAGCCCAAGGATTAATGACTAAAATTCATGGAGAAAGAAGAATTCTTGCTGAACAAATTCTTCAAAATGGTGGTGCTATCATTAGCGAGTTTCCTTTAGAAACCCCTAGTTATAAAAGTATGTTCCCAGCAAGAAACAGAATTATCGCAGGTATTTCTAATGCTGTTGTTATAGTAGAAAGTAAAGAAAAAGGCGGTTCTATGCTCACTGCCAATTTCGCTCTCCAATACAACCGTCCACTTTTTGCTCTTAGCGGAAATTGTTTTCAAGAAACCTATCAAGGGCCACTTACTTTATTACGTTCAGACAAAGCAAAGCCTATTTATTTCCCGGAAGATTTACCTTTTATTTGTAACATCCCAGTTAAAGATTCTAACAAAACTCCACTAAATATTTCTATTTCGAATCTTTCTCTTGAGGCTCAAGAGTTATTTAAAAAGAATTCTGGATTTTTTAAAAATCTTTCTGAGTTAAGTTCTGATTCCAAAATGGTCATGAGTTCTTTATTTTCTATATTAACAGAATTGGAACTAGCTGGTCTAGTTTCAAGTCAAGATGGCTATCGCTATTTCTTTGAAAAGGAGTGCTCTTGCAAAAACTAAAAAATCCAACACTCATTATACTTGCCTTTTTCTTGGCAATTATTTTGTGCATGGCAGCTTTTTTAGTTTTTCAAAAAACAGGGCTACGCCAACAATACCATTTGAAACAAGAAATAATGCTTCTTGAAAATCGTAATGATTCTCTACAAAAACAACTAGAAAAACAAGAAGCCATTATTAAACGTTTGACTTATGATTCTCTTTATATAGAATCTATCGCTAGAACAAAATTTGGAATGATGAAAAAAGACGAAGTTGGGTTTCAATTCGTTGACATAGAAAAAGCCAAATAAACTTTATGCTTTTTTGTGCAAGAGTTTTATTTCTCGGATAAAAGCCAGATCTAATTTTTCTTCTGCATTATTGCCTTGCTGTATCTGCACCATAAACGGCGTTTGAGAAAGGCGTAATCCACGAACCAATACCGTTTTTTCTTGAACTTTTGCTGTTTTCCTTTCTGGATTGGCTAAGCGAAGCACACAAAGCGTTTCTGACGTTTTAGCATAACGCAAAGCTTTTACCAACGTAGAAACATCTAATTTCTGGAAATCGGTCCCAAAATTCTTTTTCCCTGTTTCAATTACAGAAGATTCTTTTGCAGAAGGATTTTCTTTACCTAATTCCGGCGTATTTTCTTGCGGCCAGGGTTCTGTAAAATTACTAGAGAAAGCTAGTTCATTTATCACTTGTAATGAACTTTCATCTCGGTCACAAGCTGGAGTCAAACCATAATGAATTAAAAGATTTCTGACATCCTGTTCACATTCCGGCTTGATTAAAAAACCATAATTCGGGATAGAAGCCTGCACCAATTCCATAAATTGCGGGAACCCTGATAAATCTTCAAAAATGCTCTTATCATCTATTTTCAATATTCTTGCTGTAAAAATAGAGGCTCCAAAAAAGCTAGCACTCCATTCATATAAAGCCATTGAAACGTTCTCTGGCAAGTTCAACCAACTGAAGAATAATTTGACTTCTTGTTCCGAAAAGCCACTCCGTAAAGCTTCTGCAAAAACTTCTTTATCTAGTCGGTATTTTAAAATGCTTTCATCATTTTCAGCTATTGCAAAACACGAAGCATAAAACAGAACTCTTGGAGAAATTTGTGAAGGGATTACTACTTCAAAGTTTGGAAGCGTAGAAACACTTAAATTTTTAGCTATTGCCTGGTTTGAATTTTCAGAAATTTCATTAGAAGAAATAGCTTCTATTTCAAAAGAACGATTCACATGAAAATTCACAAGTCCCATAATCCACATTTCACGCAGGGGACGCGGCATTTGTTCAAAAGAAATATTTGCCTTTTTTGATTGCAGTCTAGCAACAGGATCTAATGGCCAAAAAATTTCCACCGCCTTTTGCGCCGAAACAGGCTTTTGCAACAAATTCATTAATTCAGAAAAATATTTCTTATCTCCATTAAATCTGGTTTCTAGCCACCATCTAAAAAATTCTTGATGTAAACGAAAACCATTCTTATTTAAAAATGTCAACGCTTCAGAAGCCAAGATTAATTGAGAATCAGCAGAAACAACAAGCCAGGACTTTGAAACTAAAAATTGCAGAATCAATAAGATTTCATCATTTGCAGCTTTGGGCGAAAGTTTTTTAGAAAAAGAGATTGTTTCTTCGCACAATTGCAAAGAACGTCTATGCAAATCTTTAGAAGCGTTTAAACGCAACTTACCTAATTTTAAAAGTGAAAGTACACGACAAATGTGTACATCGCACAAAGAACCATGAGAAAACTCTTGTACTTTAGATGGGATTTCAATAAAATCTTTTTTTGATAAAGCAAAGGCATAAGATTCTGCAAAAGAGCGATAAACTGTATTTTCTGTTTCACCAGCCGTTTTCCAGATAATGAAATTTTCACACAAATATTTCAAAAAAGTTCTTAATGCACTCACTTGTCCCACAGGAACAGCAAGCCTTAATTCGCGGAAACGCAGGCCTCGTTTTCCACTACGAGCAATAAGTAAAAAAACATCTTTTTGTTGTTCTGTCCAAAGTGAATAAACTGAGGCTAGTCTTTCAGAGTTCGTATAAAAACTTTGCAATTCTTTTAAAAGCAAAATATTGTTGACTAAACCTTTCATTGCAAAAGTTTTCGCATACACTTCTCGCAATGTTGTTTTTTCTAAACTTTCAAAATAAGACCGTAATGAAATCAAAACAACCACCTTTAAAAAATCTTTTGCAAATCCGTAAAGGACGAAACTATTGTATGTTTTTCATTCCAGATTCTCTGGAATGTTTTCCCATAACTTTCAGTAAGAATCCTATTATCTAAAAGCAAAATAACTCCGGAATCTTTTTCAGAACGAATCAATCTTCCCATACCCTGCCTTAATCCCAAAAAGGCCTCAGGAACAAACAATTCTTTAAAAACATTCTGCCCTTGTTCTTTCATTGCTTCTACTTTTGCATTTACAAAAGGATCTACCGGATTCGGGAATGGTAATTTAGGAATAATCAAATTTTTCAAAGCATCGCCAGGCAAATCAATTCCTTCCCACAAAATCTGACACCCCAACAGACAAGCGCCGCGTTCTTTGCGGAAATTGTCCATTAAATTTTCTAACGAGCCGTCAATATTCTGGCATAACAATAATTTTTTCTTTTCTGAAAAAACAGGCAACAACTTTTGATAAACTTGAGTCATCGCATGTAAACTGGTAAAAAGAACCATTGTATTTTCGGACAATTCCGGGAGTAATTCTACCAGCAAATTTTCTAATGCCCCTTGGTATTCTGGACTATTTGGCTTTGGCAAATAATCAACTATAACCACTTTTTCTCCATCTGCTCTTTCCATTTGCGGGTAAGTTTTCAAGAATGGATTTTTATAAGCAGGGAGCTTTTGCATTTCCATTTTATTCACAAAATAATCTAGAGAATTTTTAATCGAAAGCGTTGCTGAGACAAAAGTAGCCGATTTAATCCATGTATAAAATTTTTCTTTCCAGAAAGTTCCTACATAAAGAGGCTTTGCATTCAAACGAATTGTATGCGGATTATAAGGTTCTTCTAAATAGAAAGCCCAATCTTTTCGGTTTGCTAGAACTAAAAATTCAAAATCAGTCAAAAGTTTTTCAAGTGAGGAATGGACTCCATCGAAATCTTTTGCCAAGTTTTTATTTTCAGAATTTTCTCGTAAATATTCTGCAATAGAAGCTATACTTATTTTTAAATCTCGCAACTGTACTAAGAATGGTTCCGGGTCAACATCATAATCTGCCAAAATCCCATTAGAATAGCAAAAGGATTCTTTCTTTTGTTTGCCTAATCGTTTTCCAATTTTCATAAAGAAACGATGCAAAGCTTTTTCTGTTTCTGCTATTTTTTCAGGTAAACTGATTAAAGGTTCTGTTTCTCCAAGAACTTGTTTTGCCAGAACTAAAAGGCCTGTTGTTTGTCCACTTTGCAAATTTCTACAAGCATTTCTCAAATCAAACAATCTAAAAGTCCTTCCAAACGCTTGTGCAGACAAAGAAGGTAAACGATGTGCTTCGTCAAAAACCACATGTTCATAAGAAGGTAAAAGAGCAAAATCCAGTAAAAGATCTGATAAAAACAACGAATGGTTTACTAAAAGTAAATTAGAAGACATCGCTCTTCGTTTTGCAGCAAGTGCAGGGCAACGAGAATAGAAAGGACAATTTTCTCCGGCGCAAGAAGCCGCTTCACTAGCTAACTTATTCCAAAGGAATCGATTTCTTTGGTGATTGAATCCTGAATTTTCACTTATATCACCTGTCTTTGTTTGAACTACCCAAGGGAACAACGTCATAAATGTTTCCCTTTCTTCTAAACTCAATAAAGAATCAGCCTGTTGGGTTAATTCTTCAAACTTTCTCAAACAAAGGTAATTACTACGTCCTTTCAAAACGAATGGGCGTAAATCAGAACCAAAAATAGATTGCAGAACCGGAATTTCATTTGTAAAAAGTTGTTCTTGTAATGTCTTTGTGGCTGTACTGATTAAAACTCTTTCTCCAGAAACTGCTTTTAATGCAGCAGAAGCAAGATAAGCTAGAGATTTTCCAACACCTGTTCCGGCTTCTAATACAGCAATTCCTCCCTTATGCATATTCCGTTCTACAATAGAAGCAAAATCTACTTGCGAGGGGCGTTCTACAAAATTTAAAACCTTGTCAGAAAGTAACCCCTTTTCTCCAAAAAATGCCGAAACCCTAAACGGAACTTTCTTTGGCAAAACAGGCAATGCAGAACTTTCTTCTAAAAATGGGTATTCTATTTTTACACCCAACGATTCGTTTTTTTCAAAAATATTTTCCCAGATAGTTCCTTGAGAAAGCCTTTGGCACAAATGCAAAACTTCTGGAGAAAATTTCTGTATCGCATCAATTGCTTTTACAAAAAGTTTCCCACAAGCTTCTGCATCAGGCAAAGCTCTATGCGCTACAGAACGTTCGATTTTTAAATGCTTTAACAACGTTTCAAGTTTATGATTCGCTACATTCTGAAAAGCAATCCGGGATAAAGCTAGTGAATCATATACCGGGTGAGAATCAAAAGGGACTCCTACACGAGCAAAAGCATTTTTTAAAAAGCGAAAATCAAACTGAGCATTATGAGCAACTAAAGGAGCATCGCCAATAAAAGAAAATACTTTTTCTGCTATGGCAGGAAAATCTTCTGCTTGAGCTAAATCTTCTGAAGTAATACCTGTTAAATGTTCTATAAAAGGTCGCAATGTTTGAGAGGGTTTCACCAAAAAATCACACGATTCAAATGGAATACCATTCACAAATCGGACTAATGCTATTTCAATAATTTCATCTTTTTCAAATTCTAAACCAGTGGTTTCTAAATCTATTGCAACAAATGTTTCTGGTATTTTCATTTTTCCCTCTTATGGCAATTTCGGTAAATTAACTAATTGTTCCAGGATATTTTCACCTGGTTGCAAAACCAAAGTATCTAAAGGTGTGCGCCAAGGTTTTGCAAAGCGCAAGGGTTCTAAACTTCCCACATCTAAATAACCATTTGAATCTGGATAAAAATAATCCAGCAGGTATTTTCCATCTAACAAAGATTCCATTTTAAAAGAACCATCTGCAAGAGAAAGAGTATCTTTTACTTCACCTGTTTCTACACTGCGTAAGCGAATTTTTATTTCACCCTGTGTTGTTGAAATTTTTCCTTGTAAAGTAGCCAAACGTAATTTAGGAACCGTTTCAAATGAAGCAAGAACTTTGTATTTTGTTTCAACAATGGTATCCCGTTTTCCTGTGCTATCTGGGAGAGCCAATGTAGAATCCAAATAGCGTTGTTGTAATGAAATTTTGGCATCATAAGGCAAACTTGTCAACGACTGGACTTCAAAATTTGCCGCATCTTTTCTTATAACTTTTACTGGCAAAGTATCTTTTCTCACAACAAAAAACAAATCTTTTTCCAAGGTATCGCCATAAACGACTTTATCGTAAGTCAATAAAACCGGCTTTTCCGGGAACACTAATTTTTGCCCCGAACGCGGGACAACGTTTGCTAGATTTGCAGGGAATGTATCATTTGGAAATTCTCGCCAGACAAATTCAAATTCGTTTTGTAACGTATCTAAATGTCTGCCTAAAGAATCTTTTGCAGATGCGCACTTAAACACATAAGAAGAATCTTTTACAGGAACAACTGAAATAGCAAATGCCGGTTTACCATTAGATGCAAGAATTTTTTGCAAAGAATCTAACACTTTTTTATTGGAACCATAAAGCATACAGCCTTTTAATGAATCTGGATTTACAGCACTATTAAATATCGGCTGAATAACCGTTGCGCCTAATTGTTTTACTGAATCTAAAACAACTCCCGAAGTATCCAGATTGCCTAAAGGCAACCATAGAGAATCTTTAAAAAGAGAATCTAGTGAAATATCTCCGTAAATTCCACCTAGTTCTGTTGCCTGATCAAGTCGCCTATTTCCATTAGCATCAACAAATGCAACTACTCTATATTTACCAGGAGAAAGCCCTATCACTTTAAAGAATCCATTGGAATCAGCTTGAGTAAAAAAGAGCGGTATTTCTTTTGTTAAAAACGGAACGGTATCCGGAACATTCAAAAGAGAGTCACGATATTTTTTCAGATAGTTTCTTTTGCTTCTTTCTAGCCCTAATGGATACAACCCAATACTAGGCAATTCTTTTGCTGCAACCATTTTTTGAGTCAGAAGTATTTTCCCTGATAAGGATAATGAATCTATATGATTACCTGTAGAAAAAGCAAGTTGAAAGGGAGGCGCAATAGCATTACCCCGTAAATCTTTTAAAGCATTTCCTAAGGTCAATGTATAAGTTGTATTTGAATCAAGAACAGCATTTGAAGAAATCTCTAAAACATCCCCTGAAACTTTTAACTTTAATTTTTTTTCTAAAGGCGGAGAAATTACAACAGCATTTCTTGGAAGAGATGGCTGGATCCATTCATCAAATTCTAAACGCACCAAAAGTTCTGTTGGCATATTCGTTGCGTTTGGCATAGGATAAACAGCTGCAACACGAGGTGCTAATTTATCTTCAGGACCACCACTTGGAGCCACAACAGTTGCACATGCTAAAAGCAAAAGCAACAAGCCTAAAAGAAGTAATCTCCAAGAAGATTTCATTAAAAACCTTTTACTTTCCAATCAGATGAATGACTTTTCCCAGACGCGTCCAACGGATTTTAAATGGAATTCGCCACCACGTAAATGGTTTATTCAAAGCAAATGTGCCGTCGCTATTTTCAAATGAAAAATAAATCACGAATGCTTTGGCTTTAATATTTCTTGTTGCCACCATTCCCCAATAACGGCTATCGGCAGAATTATCCCTGTTATCTCCCATCATAAAATAAACCGGAGCCTGAACAACATATTTTGTGATAGACTTTCCATCAAATAAAATCTGGTATTTCAAATCATAAACATCAGCAGAAACCAAAGTATCTGCATTAAGCGAATCATTTGAAAGAGAGTCACTAACAGGTTTTGCTGTATTTAAAGCTTTTACATGATTTTCTAAATCTTGTAATTGAGTTCCTTCAAAATTCATATAGGAAACTTGGCGAGTAAAGCCTTCAAATTTCTTTCTAGGGTCAATCATTGGTAAAAAACCTGTACGGGCAAAAGAACTAAAGAAAGCAAATGATACCGGGCCTTCTAATGTATCTCCTTGTTGTAAAGAAATTCCTACTGCTTGGCGATTAGCCAAAACAGTATTCAAAAGCAAGCCTCTATCACTTTCTACAGGGACTTTAAAATCATCAAAAACAAAATTATCTGCTGGCAAACCATTGATAGACAAATGCAAATCTAATTCTACTTTTACATCTGGGTTTTCTTGCACTATTAAAGAACGAATGCGCCATAATTCATAAAGAGAAAGAGAATCTAAATATAATGTATCTTGTGGCATAGGTAAACGGAATTTAGCCACATGATCTCTTGGAGAATAACTCCTATAAGTTGCCGTAAATTTCCCATAACCTGGGAGATTTTTTTGTTCTACACCATTTAAATAAAAACGGCCTTCTTTAATTTCTATTGTATCACCACTTAAAGCAACACAACGTTTGATAAAATCTTTTGGGCCATCAGCATAATGCACCAAGTGTGGATTTCCATTTTCAGGTTTTGAATCCCAATATAAATTTCCAAACATTAAAGCATTTACCAAATGCGTGTAGCGTTTAGAATCATAGTCAGGATATTCAGGTTCTCCAGGGTAACGGAATATAACAACATCACCCCGCTCTGGCGTAGTCAATGCTGGAAACTTTTCATCTGAAAAAGGTATCGGTGAACCATAAACAAATTTCAATCCCAATAAAAAATCACCTACTAATAAGGTATCTTCCATAGAACCACTTGGTATTTGAAAAGCCTGTATAACATATTGAATAACAATAAGAGCTAAAGCAACAGGAACTAAAATTTCCCGAGCAACACCTTTTAAAAAACGGCCTACAAAAGAATCTGTTTTTGCTGTCTTTTCCATAGCTTCCAAAAATAGAAAATCGTATAGACTTCTACGTCTATACGATTTCAAAAACACTCTCAATTTAAAGACTTCGAACTCTTTTTACAAAATTCCGACTTACAGGAATTGCTGTCCTTGCTTTATCTTTCAGAACAACACACAAACGCCCAACATCTCCTCTTTGAATTTCTGCAATATAATCTATTGCTAAAAGATGTGCTCGATGAACTCGAACAAATTCTTGAGGATCTAGCTTTTTTTCTAATTCAATCAAAGGGACATCAATAACATATTGACTCGTAGGCGTATAAATTACAGTATACTTGTCTTCACTTTTAAAACGCACAATTTCATCAACAGGAACCAGCACAATTTTTTCACCAATTCGAACTTGAATGCGTTGCATATATTGGTTACTAAAACGAGCAAGAACTTGATTTAATTTTTCCCAAAAAGGCCCTATAGGTTCTTGTGTAACAGAAGGACGAAGTGCACGAATTTTTTCTATCGTTTTTTGCAGACGTTCTTCAGCAATAGGTTTTAGTAAATAATCTACAACATCTTCTTCAAAAGAATTCAACGCATAATTATCATACGCTGTAGTGAATACAATAAAGAAGTCTTCATCTTGAATTTCTTGAAGCATTTCAAAAGCATTTTTATCTGGCAATTGAATATCAAGAAAAACTAAATCTGGCTTTAATTCTTTAATTTTTTCTACAGCTTGCATTGCCGAAGAAACTTCTCCTACAATTTCAATATCTTCTGGATACGCCTCTAAGAGAGAACGCATACGGATTCTAGCAAGAGGTTCATCATCTATTATCAATGTTTTACACGCCATATTATTTCTCCACGGTTTTCAACATTCTAAAGAGTGTATAAAAATTGCTGTCGGCATCTAAAAAAGGTTCTCCAGTAGGATTCAAAAAAACATATTGTAAATCACTGGTTTGTTTAAATTTCCATACTTTTGCAGAAGATTTAAATTTAAAAATCAAAACACTTGATGAATCTTGATAAGTTAAAGTGTCTAAACGCGTTTCTAAAGAATCATATAAAATTCTCTCTGTTAAAAAAGCATTCCCTATGGAATCTAATTGTAACTGAATCTGATGTGCTTTAGCATTCTCTAATGGCAATCGCCCTGCATAAAGACCGGCAACACCTTTAGGTTTTTCTATTTTAGGCAAATCAGGAAGTGGTTGTTTTTCTTCTGAAGAACAAGCAAAAAACAACAAAGAAACTATTGAACAAAAGAAAATCTTTTTCATTGAATACAATGTAGTAAAAAAGATTTTCTCTTTTTTGTAGTTGTAAAAAAATCGGACAGCCGTTTATTTTTTCAAGACAATACGAAAACCGCGATTATAAAGCGCTTCTTCAGGCAAGGCTTTTTCTCTATTATCACTAGCAAGTTCAGCTAAAGACGAAGACCAAGAACCGCCACGGAAAACGCGTTCAGACCCTTTCTCAGGACCTCTAGGATTTTCTTCAAAAGAAGCCACTGAATAAGCTGAATACCAATCTTCGGTCCATTCAGAAACATTTCCAGCCATATCATAAAGTCCATAAGCATTAGGCAAAAAACTACCAACAGGCGTCACTCCTGACTCAGAATAATAATTTGCATACAAATGAGTTTTATCAGAAGCACCCCAATAATACTTTGTAGATGTCCCTGCTCGAATGGCTATTTCCCATTCAGCCTCTCTTGGCAAGCGAATAGTTGAATCTAGCGAAAGAATTTTTAAATCCAGTAAAACACCAGCAGTTCCCACAGAAGAATAAACATAATTTGTATCTAACCCATACGCTTTAGAAAGCGCATTACAAAAACGAACTGCATCATACCAAGAAACATTCGTTACAGGCAAAGAATCACCTTCTTTTTTTTGCGTTGGTAAATCTAAATAGGTTGCATATTGTTTTTGCGTAATTTCTGTTTCTAAAATTTGAAAAGGCGAAACTGTTACTTCTGTTACTCCACGAATAAATTGTGATTTCGGAATAGAAACCCATTTCATTCCTAAAGAATCTTCAATATTCTCTTGTGCAGAAGATGATGACAAAGAAGGTTCTACAGAAGAACTATTTGTAGAGCCATTCCCTTCTGGCGTAAAATTTTCTAATTCTTCTGAAGAAGAAACTGTATTTGAACAAGCATTCACAAGAAGTAAAATGCAAGCAAAAGAAAGAAAAACCAAAATGCTATTCTTTCTCATAAAAACCTCTTAACGAATAACTCCTAAACGATATATTTTTTTCTTTGTCTTTCCACTTTCAAAATGAACTTTCAGGCGAACAGTATAGACATCACTTCCTAAGGAAGAAAGATCGATAGCATCCCATTGATTCATTCCTTTTTTCGGATATAACATTTTTTCTTTGCGAACGCAAAGACCTGTTATGTCAAAAATTTCAATTGTTGCATACTCTGCATCAGAACCTATTTCAAAACGAGATTTTGCATTACCGCCCCTGACAGGGTTTGGATACATATAAAAATCTTTGATTTCATCTTTGTCTTTTTCTGAGACAGGTGCTTTTAAAATAGAAGCATCAAACCAAGCATTGCGTTCATTTCCATTCCCAGGCATAGCCCAATTAGTATTTCTTTCTTTAGCACTTGGCAAGCGGAAAGCGGCTACATTATTTCTATGAAACGCATATAATTCAAGACCTTTAAGCGAATCAACCGCATTACCAACTAAAATAGTCATTGGCTTAATAGTATCTCCATATTCAAAGGTGCCAGCTTGTAAAGGGAATTGTTTGTCTAGCATTTTACCTTTTGCTGTAAATGCATACAACAAGCCACCAGGTGCTGGCGCTAAAATTTCAGGCAATGAATCACCTACAACATCAACCAATAACGGGTCTGTAGAAAATTCATATTCAGAAAGGCCTCTCGTAAAACGAGCAGGGAACCCCGGAAGAGCTATACCTCGAGAATCTACAGCATACACTTTATTTTCTCCAAGAAAAACAGCATCGGGCAAACCATCACCTTGTAAATCAGCAATAGCTATCGGCGAAGTTTCATGATAATTCAAACCTTCTTGTGATGCACCTCTGTCATATTGTCTTGGAGTTGAAAGTAGTGAAAGGGTATCCCCTACTTTTACAAAAGTTCCATAGCCTTTACTTCCAAGAACAAAAACTTCTGAAACGCCATCTCTATCAAAATCAGAACAAACCACTCGGAATTTTTGACTTTTAGGTGAAAGAATTCCCTTCACATTTTGCGGTAATTGAAAACTCTTTTTATTCCCTTCTAAATCACTTACAAATAATTTCCCAGCTTTACCTACAGCTACAAATTGTAATTTTTCATCTTTACAAATTGCCAAATCTTCTGCCAAAAAATCTTCTGGAAAATCAATTGTTTCTTTTAAAGTCCATTTACCAGAAACTGGATAAAATTGTAATTGCTTTTTAGTCGCTAATAAAGCAAGAGAATCTATAATCACCGGGCCAATTAAAGGATCTTGGATTTTTACCACTTCTGAACTTGGCCGCACTAAATCCAAATCAGAGAATAACTCTGTCCGGACCATTTTATTTTTATGTAACGAAACAACAATATTATTAGTAGAAGCAAGCCCAATTAATTCACCAAAATGTCCTAATCTATAAAGAGGTTGTTCTTTAACGGAATCTTTTTCAGAAACAAGAGAAAGAGAAACCGATGTATCCGATTCTACCAAAGGTTCGCCAAAAGCAGAAATAGCCTGAAGTGTCCCGTTTTCACTTCCAAATACTAACAACCGTTCTCCATCTCTACCAAGCATTGATGATGGATAATCGGCTAAAACTGCAGCTCTTGGGAAAGAATTCAGACCAACAGATTTTGGAAATTCTCCTGATGGTAAAGAAAGATCTTCAAATGCTATAGTAACTGAAATTACAGGAGAAGCAAAGTTCAAAACACTATCTCCCATAAAGGAATTTGCATTTTTTTCTTTTCTAAATTCTTTTGGCAAAGACGCTGTTATTTGAATTCCTGTATAACCACCCTGAACCGTTGCTGTATTACCAAAGCCATTTGGTTTAATGGTAAATACGGTATCAAAAACGGAATCTTTTTTCACGCGCAAATGCGGAATAATATCTGTTCCAGAACCATAATCAAACGCATCTTGCCCTAAAGCATTTTTAAATGTCTTCCCAACAGTTAATAGGCCATCAGCTTCTACTAATGAAATGCCAAATTGATGATCGCGCAAAGTATCGCCGCCCCAAAAATTAGTAACTCCATAAGGCAAAGATTCTTTTAAATACCATTCATTCACTTTCCATACAACAATCCCTGACGCAGGCAGAACAGCATCATAAGAAGATGAGCCAACTATTATCCCTTTCGCTTTACGCGTATTCTTTTTACACTTGCCTTTTGTACAAATACTATCTTCAAAAACTAAAGAAAGACTATCTACAGGGAGCATTTTTGAAACAATTGTAGAATCATCAGAATCGCCACTCAAAAATATTTCAACTTCACCTTTTAATGAGGTAGAACGCTGTCTATTTTCTATCAATAAATATTCATTGGCGCTCAATGGAACTTTTACAATTTCTGTCCCTGTATGAGAACCTGCTGCAGAAATATCAATCGTTAATGATTGGCCATATTTAGGTGTTACTTCTTTTACAGAAGACCACCCCATATAAGCTCTTAACCAGGCCGAAGGCAAAACTGGGAAAAAACCATTCCCGGCATTATACCCAGCAAAATCCATCATATCAAAATAGCCTAATCTTGAAATTCCTTTTACCACATCGTATGTATTAGGCATTCCAAGAGCGCGTCCAACCTGATTTACAAGAATACCATTAACACCCCAATTTAAGCCATCTTGCGAAGCCGTTTCACTCACAACCATCACTTCTTTCAATGTATCAATTACAGAGCCTTCAAAAACAATTCCTCGGACTGAATCTCCTTCAGAAAGCCCGACAGAATCAGGAGGCAAATAACTCCAGTAATCAGCATTTACAAAAACATCCATAAAATCACCAGGAGTATCAGCGCCATTTGTTCCTAAAGAGCCTCCATCAACTAAACGACTAGCCCCTGCATGCAAAATCATATAAGCTCTTTGAGTATTTTCATTTTTTGACAAAGGAATTTTAAATGGTGAATTTTCAGATTGGTGAGCTTTTTTCAAGGCATCAAAAACAAATGTCATATAATCACGACTACGAGCTTCATCAAAATCAGCTACTTTTTCATCATCACGTTTTGCTGTTCTATTATAATCAATAATGAATTTATCTAACTGATAAGCGCTTTTCCCCGTTTCAGGAAACATTCGAAATTTTATTGCTTGTTTTCCATTACTTGCCACTTTAAAATAATCATTCACAAAATCAAAATGTTTGCGCCAATACGCGACTGTTCCTCGTCTACCTGAAGGATCCAAGCTATAATTTTCTGATGTTTCTCCAGAATCAAAAAGTCCAGTCCCTGTCGTTAAAGAATTATCCGTTTTTTCTTCTTTAAATTCTACACGGAGAACAAATACTTCTAAAGTATCTGTGGCAAAAGCAAATCCAGTAAGCCATAAAAACAAACTAAAAAACAACAGCTTCTTCATAAAAACCTCAAATCAAATTTTTTGATAACCTAATGGAATAGGAAGTTTCCAAATACTAGAATTCCAAGTCACATCAGTTTTTATCTTTTTCACTTTTATTCTTAAATATTCTTTACCCTTTTGCAATACTAAAATTTCAGGCCACTTGAAATAAACTCGTTCTAAACCTTTTTCGAGCCAAACCACTTTTCCTTGTTCTTCGTAAAAAGAAAAAGGGATTCCTGTTTCTTCTGTTGCTTGAACAATTCGACCATTCAAAGAATCTACACTCTTAATTTCTGTATAGGTTCTAGGCAAAATCCGTTGTTCAAAAAACGAAGCCACCTGATGAATATTCACCAAAGGAAATTCACTATTTCCAATCATTCCAACCAAGTAGCCATTTCCTTGTAAATAAGTTCTCTCTGTCGGAAACACAATATTCCATAAAGAATCAGTCCATAAAAGCGAAGCCACCCCTATTCCCATTGGGCCACTTAATTCCAAACGATAACGTTTTTCAGGGACCGAAAATAAAACGGCTGAAAATTTTTGCCAACCACCATCTGGTTTTTGAAATTCTAACGAAAATGTAGCGCGCAGACTATCAAGTGATTGGTTAGAAACAAGAGAAAGCGAAGAAGTCTTGGCACTAGAAGCACAACCTTCCAAAAAAATCAAAAATAAACAAGGAATTACTAAAAGCCGAAACATTTTATACTCTCTTAAAAACGCCCGGTTTTTCATTTATGGTTTCTTTTTTTGTGGGAATTTGGCATTAGGATGCTTGGGCTCAAGTTCTCCTAATTTTATAAAACATTCGTTTGCCATATCTTTATCGCCAAGAGCTTCTAGAACCTGGCCCAAATGATTCCAATAATCATGCTCTTGTAAAAATGAAGCATCTAAAGCAACAGCTTCTTGTAAAATTTTCAACGCTTCTTGGTATTTTCCAATTCTATACAAGCCCCAAGCTTTAGAATCTAAATAAGAAACATTTTGGGGTTCATAGTGCAAAGCCGAATCAACTAAAGCTATACCTTCTAAAACTTCTTGCTCTGAACGATTTCCATCAATTAAAGAATAGCCTAAAAAATTCATTACCAAATGATCTTGAGGATTTTTCTTTAAAATTTCACGGAAGGCTGCAAATGCTTCATCATAGCGTTTTAAACGTTCTAATAAAGAAGCTTTCAAAAAATTCATCCTTTCAGAAGTTGAATCTATTGCAAGATAAGTTTCTACACTTTTTAAAGCATTCCCATAAAGAATTGCTGAAGAATCTGGTTTAGAGAAAATTAGTTTATAAGCAGAACCTGAATATATATCAGCAGCAAAAGTCAACAAAGCTAAATAAGGATGGTCTTTTAACAATGAATCATTCTTTTCAGGCTCTGCTTTTTGTTTTTCAAAATTTGTCTTTTGCTTTTCAAGTAAAACATCTAAATAAGAAATCAATTTCTGATTTTCTTTGTAAGTCATATAAAGCACTAAACGATCTCGCCAAAAAGATTCTGATTCTAAAGAATCGGCTTGTTCCATATAACGCATAGCTTTAAGAGAATCATTTTTAGTTCTTGCAATTACAGATAAATTAGCATAAGCTCTTGCTGCGACAGTGGAATCTTTTGTTATTGCAGAAAAATAAACCTCGGCAGAGTCAAGTTCACCTAATAATCTAGAAGTAACCCCTTTATAAAAAAGAATCGTTGGCGTTTTAGAAGAATCACCTTGTTCTGCAATATATGAATTTAAAACCGTTTTACTTTCTTGCACTTTTTGCACATCTAATAAATGAGAAATATAAAGTAAAACAACACTTGAATCTGTTGGTAATGCCTTGTACAATCGATTCGCAACAGAACCAACGCTATCTAACATTTGTTTTGATTCATAATAATTGATTTTTTCTAAAAGAAATTCTTTTTCTTTTGTTGCATTAAAAGCATTTTCTAAAAGAACTAAAAATGACGAATCTTGGTTATTATCTAAATACAATTGTGCTAAACGCCCAAACATCGGTTTCATATAATTCAATCGAGGAATGAGCATAGCGTAAATCCGCATGAGTTCTTTTGTATCAACTGGTTGCATCCATTCTAGAAAAAGACTATACTCATACATTTTCATATAATCTTCTTCGTTTTCTTGAATTGCTTTTTGGAAATATATTTTAGCGGAATCTGCTTTTCCTGTTCTCAAGTAAAGAGTTGCAAGTAATCCATATTCAGCACTATTTGCCATTCCCGGATATTTTTTTGCAGGTTCAGCAACCATTAAAGCTTCGTGAAATAATTTTTTGTCAGCAAGTGCTGAGGCAAAAGTAAAAGCTAAAAAACGATTCGAAGGTTCTGCTTCTTGGGCTTTGCGCAAAAATTCAAATGCCAAATCATCTTCACCCACATGAATCAGATAAAGATAACGCAAAAAGGCTTCTTGAGCAAGATCTGGGTTTCCCTTAGGCAAGACAACAACAGTATCTTTTTTTTCCTTTGAAAGAGTCTCTTGTGGTAATTGTTCTTTTGGAGCTGTTTTAGAAGCAGCACAAGCCGTCAAACTTAAAAGCACGGCCGATAAAATACAATACCAAATCAGAGATTTACTTTTCATAGCCTACTTAATGTACTATAATCCAATCAATAATAGTACCCGGATTTAAATATTCACCTGCTCTAGGAATTTGTGAAATAACAACTCCCGGAACTAAATTTGAGGCTGTATCCTTTTGCACTTTTCCCGAGACAAAACCTAACTTTTCTATTTCTTGTTTTGCGCTATCAAGTGTAAATCCAGAACAATTAGGTAGTAAAACTTTTCCTGTTTTTTCTCCCGCAGAATAAACAACAGAAACCGTATCCCCTATACGCAAAACAGACTTTGCTCTAGGCTCTGTGCGAATAACTACACCTCGCGGAATAGACACATGCGCCCCAGGAATTGGCGGGCCTTCTATTAAACCAGCTCTAGTAATAGACATCGAAGCCTGCTTTCTGCTTTTCCCACGCAAATCAGGTAAAGTCACTTCTCTTAAGCCTTTACTTTTTGTTAAAAAAACGGTTCTTCCCAATTTGGCTTCTCTATGAGCAACAGGGTGTTGCACAAGAACAAAACCTTCTGGAATTTCGGAACTATAACGACTTTCAGGAACCCATTCAGAAACAAACCCTGTTTGTTCTAAAACTTTTACTGCAGAATCTGCTGGAAGACCCGTTACTTCCGGTATATTTCCACGAGAAGCATACCGCCCGGCAAAAATAGGCAAAACAATCAAATCAATAATAACGGCAACAATAAAGCAAAGAACAACAACCAAAGCCAATGCTTTTAGTACAGGTGATGCTACCAGTTTTTTTAAAAATCCTGGAAAAGCCATTACCCTTCTGTCTCCTGTAACAAAGCATTTTCAAAGACGACTATTTCTTTTGAAGTCATTGAAATAGCTCCTTTTTTAATCAACGAAGAACAAACACGGCTAACCGTTTCACGAGTAGTTCCAGACATATCGGCTAATTGTTGTTGCGTCGGACGATTTCGGATAACAGTCATCATTTGGCCTTTTTCTGAACGAACACGAACGCCTCGTTCTTCGACCAATGAAAGAATGGTTCTTGCGACTCGACCATACACAGACATCGTAGAAAGAGAACCTATTTGATGATTCGCTCTGCGAAGGCGTAAAGCCATTTCTATTAACAAGCCCCGAGCAATGCCAGGTTGTTTTTCTAATAAAGAAAGGAAATCATCGCGCAAAATAATGAGCAATTCTGATTCTGTAACTGTACGGACAGAAGCCGAACGAGGCTCTCCATCAATCAAAGAAATTTCACCAAAGAAATCCCCTCGACCTAACAAAGAAAGAATCGTTTCTCTACCATCAACGCCAGAAAGATAAACCTGAACTTCACCAGAAGCTATGATATACAAAGCTTGGAACGAAACATCCTTTTCTAAAATAATCGTTTCATCTCTGCAAAATTTTTGCAAAACGGTTACAGAAGCTATCTGTTCCAATTCTTCTTCGCCAAGAGCAGAAAATAAATCAACTCCTTTCAACAATTGAAGAATATCTGGTGAACCTATCATAAGCTACTCCATGTCTATGATGATACTTTGGTCACGACGAGCCCCAACCGAAACCATACCTATTTTCACATCAACCAATTCAGCCAAACGTTTCAAATAGTTTTTCGCATTTTCAGGCAATTCATCCCAAGACTTACAAGCCGTTGTGTCTTGTTTCCAACCAGGCATTTCTTCATAGACTGGCTCACAACGTCCGACCTTTGAAAGCTGGTTCGGAATAAGATCTAAAATTTCACCATCACACTTGTATGCTGTACAAATCTTAATAGAGTCAAAAGTATCCAATACATCTAACTTGGTAATTGCCAAATGAGTAAGCCCGTTTACCATAGCGGCTTTACGCACAACAGGAGCATCAAACCAACCACAACGACGATTACGGCCAGTTGTAGCCCCATATTCATTACCAATTTGGCGAAGGTTGTCACCACAAGCATCTAACAATTCTGTTGGGAACGGACCATTACCTACTCGTGTCGTGTAAGCTTTAACCACGCCAACAATCTGATCTAAAGCTGTAGGGCCAACGCCAGCACCACAACTTGCATAACCAGCAACCGTGTTACTGGAAGTCACATAAGGGTAAGTGCCTTGGTCTACGTCAAGAATAGTCCCTTGAGCCCCTTCAAAAATCAAACGTTTACCAGCTTTTAATGCTTTATGGAGCAAATCACTAACATCACAAACAAAAGCACGGATTTTATTACCTAGTTCTAGATAATCGCGAATGACAACTTCTGGATCAATAGGAGCTTCATTATACATAGCCACAAATTCATCGTTATGAACTTTTGCCATAGCTTCCACACGTGGACGCAATTCCTTTTCATCAAGTAAATCACCAACACGAACACCAATGCGGTTTACTTTGTCGCTATAACAAGGACCAATACCACGACCAGTTGTTCCAATAGCGGCTTTACCAGCTTTCTTTTCTTTTGCTTTATCGAGAGCCGAATGATAGGGTAAAACCACATGAGCATTATCAGCAATAAAAAGACGGCCTTCAGGAGTGATTCCCTTTTGGTGCAAATCTTCAATTTCAGCTAAAGTCTGAATTGGGTCTAAAACAACGCCATTTCCAATAACACAAACCTTATTATCATGCATAATTCCAGATGGAATTAAATGAAAAACAAATTTCTGGTCACCAACTTCTACTGTATGCCCAGCATTAGCACCACCTTGAAAGCGCACGATAACGTCTGCATCAAGAGTCAAAAAATCAACAATTTTTGCTTTACCTTCATCTCCCCACTGGGAGCCGATAACAACACGATTAGCCATAATTCCTTCTAAGTTTATCCGGAAAACCGTTTTTCTCGGAAAATTACCCATAAAAGATAATAAAAGTATGGTTTTTCAAAAGAGCGAAGTTGAGAAATTGCCACAAGGAGCGGAAATCACGCTTTTTAAAAGTTCTTTCTGTTATTTTGTCTCAAAGATTTTTGAGTTTATCCAAAACTATTCCCTTAAAATTCGAAGAATTGTAAAATAATTCTATCTTTTTGAAGAATATGAGCAATTTAGAAGCCGATAGTAATTTTTTAAAACGTAGTGTTATTCTGAATATTTTCGGAACGGTCCTGAAAGTTTGTGGACCTCTTCTAACTATCCTTTTAGCCCGTATTTTTGGTGCTGCAGAATTTGGGATTTTCGTTTCAATGCAGACACTTCTTTTAACAATTGCTCGTTCTTCTACACTAGGTTTAGACAAAGGGCTATACTGGTATTTACCCCAGAATAAGCTTTTAAATCGCCCTTCTTATTCAGGGATTATGGAATCATTCTGGGTTACAGGTATTATTGCTCTTTTGTGCACTGTAATTATTTTTATTGGTTCATTTACTCCCCTTATTTCAAAAGAATTTCCTTGGTACGCCCTATCCCTTGTCTTTTATTCTCTTTCTTATATTCTGAGTAATTCATCAGAAGGAAACCGCAAACCTCAAAACGCCATTTTTATCAATTCATTCCTTGTCGCTGTTTTAGCTCCGCTTTCTTCAATTATCCTCCATTTTTTAAAAATCCCACACGCTCTTCCACTTGGACTTTTAATAGGGCAAGTCGGTGGTTTTATTGTTCACGCTGTTTTAGTTCGCAAGCAATTTCCAGAAATGCCTCTTGTACCTAAAAACAGACTTTCAAAAGAACTTTTGATTTACTCTATTCCGTTAGGCGTTAATGAATTTGTTGTCTCTTTTTTAATCCGTTCCGGCCTTTGGATGGTTCTTGTATTTTTAGGTCCAGAAAAAGCTGGTGCTTATGGAATAATGGTTACTGTTTCAAATGCGCTACAAACCATTCGCGTTGGCTTTAACCCCATTCTTACTCCTGTTGTAGCCGGGATGAACAAAGAAAGACTCCACACAGATTTAAAGCCGGTCTTTACTTATTGCGTTTCTATGATAACGCTTATTCAGTTGGTTGTCGGTTTTTTCATTGTTTTATTCCCAGAAGAAATCTTAAGCATTGCTGGCAGCGACTTTATTGTTCAACCAGAAACGCTTGGCATTTTACTTTTAGTTCATCTACTTTCTGGGTTCTTTGGTTTAACATCTACCATTATGAATGGAATTGGAAAAAGCCTTTACACACTTAAAATGAACATTGTTTCCTTAGTTATTGCCTTGGTTTCTGGATATTTTTTAGTTCCAAAATTCGGCCTAGTTGGGGCAGCCCTTTCAATGCTTGCTTATAACCTTGTCTTTATGATATGGAACAACGCTTACTTAGCTATTTTAAAACTTTGGCCTTATTCTATCAAACTTGTTCCACAATTACTTTGGATGTTTAGCTTAATTCTATTTTACATTCTGTTAAACTTAGGCACTTTCTCTCCTTCTCTCTTAGAAAAGATAGGGATTTATGTCATTATTCTTTTAGCTTTAGGTGGACAATTTTTATTACAAAAGAAAAATAAACAAACAAAGGTGTAACTTCTTCTATCAAAAAAATAAACTCATAAAAAATGGCTATTTTTTAAAATGAGGTTTTTATGAAAAAATATAAAGTTGGTCTTACTGTTGGCGTGTTTGATTTATTTCATGTTGGCCATTTAAATTTGTTAGAAAAATGTAAAGCCCAATGCGAACACTTGATTGTTGCAGTTTGTGGAGATGATTACGTTACGCAAATCAAACATAAAACCCCTGTTGTTCCTGAAAAAGATCGTATGCGAATTATTGGGGCTTTAAAATGTGTTGATGAAGTTTCTCCTATCACGTTAGAAGAAATTGACGACAAAATGCTTGCTTTAAAAAGGTTTAATTTTGATGTTCTTTTTTCTGGGGATGACTGGAAAGGTTCAGAACGTTACAATCGCACGGAAAAACAATTTGCAGAACTTGGCGTAAGTATTGAATACTTGCCTTACACACAAGGCGTATCGACTTCTGATCTTAAAGAAAAAATGAACAACGGAGAATCTACAAAATGAGACTCATGAGTCAAGAAGAATGCAGAAATGTTCAAATGAACATTTTAGACGATGTCGCCGCAATTTGTAAAGAACATAATTTGCAATACTACTTGGCTTTTGGCTCTCTTTTAGGTGCTGTCCGCCATAAAGGTTACATTCCTTGGGATGACGATATTGATATTTGCATGATTCGTGAAGATTATGAAAAATTTATTTCTATTGCAAAACAAGGCTTTGGGGAAAAATACAAACACCTTTCGTTAATTGATAATACAACTGATGGTTATTACAATCCTTTTGCAAAAGTGGTTGACAATAGAACAGAAGTTGAAATGGAACGTCATACAGCAAAACATGGTTTATGGTTAGATATTTTCCCTCTTGACGGTGTTCCCTCTTCACCAACAAAAGCAAAAATCCACATGACCTTATGCGCTTTTTTACGAGTTGTAGCTTTAGCAACAGATGCTAATTTTTCTTCAGCAAAAATCAATTTTACTTGGTTATATAAGAGAATTTTTAATTTTTTAGCACGAGCTATGGGTTTAAAACGTTTTGCAAAACTTCATGAAACAGTATTCAAACATTTTAAAGCAAAAGATTCTGACTACATAGCAAACCTTTTTACTAATAATGGTACTCGTTCTGTAATGGATAAAGAACGCTTATTAAAAGTAGCACTTTATACATTTGAAAATCGTCAATACGAAGGCTATGCTGATTATGATTATTATCTCAAAAGAATGTATGGCGATTATATGAAACTTCCTCCAAAAGAACAACAAATTACTCATGCTTTCAAGGCTTGGTGGAAAGAATAGGAACTACTTATGACTAAATACCTTTTTGTTTTAACCAGTTCTGAAAAAGATTTTTTCTGCGAACAAACTCTTGTCGCTATTGCTTCTTTACGTGTCCATAATCCAAACGCTTTTGTAACACTTTTAACAGACGACAAAACTTTTAACACACTTACAGGCAACCGAGCTGCTTTAAAAGAAGCTGTTGACGAATTGAAAGTTTTAACGCTAGATGAAAAATTCACTCCAATGCTACGTTCTCGTTATTTAAAAACAATAATGAGAAATGTGATTGACGGCGATTTCCTTTATATGGATTCAGACATTGCTATCACAGGAGATCTTTCTATCCCTGAAGAATGGAAAGGCGGAATTTATGCAGTCCTTGACTTTCACACCAATTTACACAAAGCTATCAATCGAAAAAAAGTTTTAAACAATGCTAAAATGCTTGGATTTTCCCCTATTTTAAATGATGAAATTTTTAATGGGGGCGTTATGTTTGCAAGCGACACCAAAGAAGCTAGAGACTTTTTTGAAAAATGGCATGAGCTCTGGCTTTATTGTGTTTCCAAAAACTTCCCTTACGACATGGCATCTTTAGCCGAAGCTAATTTTAAATTCAACTATATAACGCAAAAAATGCCTGGCGAATGGAATTGCCAATTAGCTTATGGTAAAGAATTCTTACCTAAAGGCAAAGTTTTACATTTCTTTGGTTCTCGCATTATTGACACTTGCGGCCATAAAGTGCCTGAAAGTATGAATCTTTTCTTACCTAAAATTTTACGGAAAAGTTTTTACACCGATTTAAAAAATATTCCTGTAAAAATCAATCCCGATAAAAGCATTCACATCAATGAATATTACGACAATGTAATCGCAAACGCAAAAGAAGCTTTCCTTTACCAGACACGCCACGCTGGAACTTTCGGCGCTGATATTATCCGTTCGTATGCCTTTGCTCGTTCACTTGCATTTTTATACAAGAAAATACCTGTTTTAGTAAAACCTCTTGAATGGCTTGGAAAAATTTTATGAATTTACTTTTTAATTTAACTGCAGTCCAACCTATTCATAGCGCCAAATTTCATGGTGGTGGTTCTTATGGCGAAGTTCTCTTTTGGGCTTTAATAAATCGCGGTGCAAAATTTTCTTGCATTTACGATTCCAAAAAATACCTTGATGAAAAAATTCTTAATGCTTGTAAAGACAATCAAATCCCTTTATTTGACATCAATCAAAAAACACCTCAAGAATTTATAAACGAAAACAACATCACTGCTTTTTATACTCCCCTTTATTCTCTTGAAAAAAAATGGGATATTCAAGTTCAAGATTTTATTTTTACTTGGCATGGTGTGCGTGCGCTTGAAATGCAATACCACCCAGCAGGAATTCGTTTTTCAAAAAAACTTTCTCAAAAATTAGAAGCCGTTATCCGTTACAGAGAATCTTGGAAAAAATATTTCTATAAACCAAAATACCAAAAACTTGCAAAGCGAATGGCAAACGGACAAGCAAGAGCCATTACTGTAAGCGAACACAGCAAGGCTTCTATAAAATCATTTTTCCCTGAACTTTTAGATTTAGAAATCCCTGTATTTTATAGCCCGATGATTGAATACAATGCAGAAGTTTTTTTACCACCAGAGATTTCTTCTAAAAAATATTTTCTACTCACAAGTGGGGCACGTTGGGAAAAAAATAATTGGCGTGTAGCAGAAGCTTTTGATGAATTGGTTGAAACTTATAAAAAGCAAAACCGCACTTTAGATTTTAAAGTGGTTATTACTGGCGTTACAAAACCAAAAGCTTATTTAAAACGCTTACGCCATAAAGATTTTTTCGTTTTTCTTGGTTATGTTGAAAATCGCGAATTAGAATTTTTACACCAAAATGCTTATGCTTTTATATTCCCTTCATTAAACGAAGGTTTTGGTTATCCTCCTATGCAATCCATGCGTTATGGAGTTCCTGTTGCGGCAAGTGGAACAACATCTATTCCCGAAATCTGTGGAGATGCCGCTTTATTTTTTGACCCTTATTCTGTAAGTGAAATAAAAAATAGACTCATTCAACTTTTAAATGAAAATATCTATAGCGATTACGCTAAACGTGCTAAATCGCATTACTTGCTTATTCACAACCGTCAAGAAACAGATTTGCAAAAAACCGTTGATTTTATTTTAAACCCAAATAAAAAAAATGTTGCAGAATCAGCGAGTGAGTAAAACAGTGTCTTTTCCCAGGTTTAAAATTATGTTTGAAAAATTGAAGAATCCATTTGTAGGCATAGCACTTATAGCTCTTTTAATACAAACGATTATGTTTGTATTATTTTATAGCTTACCAGACCCACTTGGCCTTTCTTTAACAGAAATGTTTTCAGGTAAAACAATCTGGCAAGTGTTTATGGCTTTTGGAGCGATTCTTGTATTAACTGCAATCTTTGCTTTTTTCAAAGCCCCTCGTGCATTAACTTTATTTTTTGCTTTCTATTTTATTTTAGCTATTGCAGATTACGAAGTTTTCAGATTTTCTCACCAACGTTTATCTTATTCTTTTTTACGGACTTATTTTCACATTTCAAATATTACTGATGAAACGACTATTTCTACTTTAGGCGGCGATTTAAAAGGCACCATTCTTTGGCTTTCACTTTTATTTTCCACATTAGCCGCTAGTATTTCTTTTGTCATTATTTATACTCTAAAAAAACGCAAATTAAATTCGGCTAACCATTCTTTTGAAAAATCAAGTAAGCGTTTACCTGTTTCTTTTTTCACTTTAGGAATGGTTTTATCTATTATTCCTCTTGTATTATTTCTTCTTGGGACTCGAGGCATTGTAACCGTTCCTGTAATTAACATGAAAATAGATATGCGTTTCACTTTAGGGAAACACACATTAACAGCCCCTATTTTACATATTGCCGCCGTTGAAACATTTGAATTTATCAGAGACAATTCGAAAATAACAGACGAACTCATAACTGATTTAGATTCTTTTTTACCTGAAGATTTTTCTAAAAATAGACAAAATGCAAAGGAATTCCCTACATACCGCTCTGCCCCTACACACGAATATAAAGCCCAAAAGCCTTACAACATTGTCCTTATTATGGGCGAATCTTATAAAGGCAGAATTTTCAACCAAATGTTACAAGGCGATACAACATTTGCACCAAACCTTTGGAATCTAGCAACTGGAAAATTTTTCACAGAAGGCGGTGGTGGCCTTTGGTTTAAAAATGCTTTTAGTGGCGGCTACCCTACTGTACGCGGGACAATGGCTACTTATTTAGGATTCCCTTCTCACCCAAATAGAGATGTACCTAGTTTTTACGCTTCAAATCATTTTACTGGTTTCCCGGAATTTTTGACAAATTATAAAAAAGCCTATATGACTGTTTCAAACCCTGTTTTTGACCACACACTTCCTTTTGTAGAAAAATTCTATGGAGAAAACTGGGCTTTCCCTGGTAAAGCAGAAGTAGAAGGAACTATGGATAGTCTTGGCGTTGATTTAGCCTTAAAAACTCTTGAATCATTACCGACAGATTCTCTCTGGTTTTTCTCTTATAATACTATTGCATCTCACATTCCTTTTTATGGTTATCCGGACTCATTTGCTTCAAAACCAGATGATGCCATGGAACGTTATAAAAATGCTCTTCGTTATACCGATTCTCATTTTGGCCGATTCCTTTCTGCCCTTTCAAAACGACCCGATTTTAAAAATACCGTTATAATTATTTTAGGAGACCACGATACTCCTGTTGATTCTATTGATTATGCGGTTCCACAACCTCTTGGAGTTGCAACCACTCAGATTTTTATGGGAATTTTTTCTGCTGATTCGGCTCTCTTTGATTCTCTTGAAATCAGAAACGATGTAGCTTCACAATTAGACATCGGACCCACCATTTTTGATTTAGCTCAAGTTCGCCCACAAAATCATTTTTGGGGTTACGATTTATTAGCCGAAAAACGCCCTGAAAATCAACCAGCAATTTTCTTTTCTCAAAACGCTTATTACTTAGGCTTTCAAGATTATGTTCTCACAGGTGGCTTAGACAACGAAGATGTCTATAAAGGCATAAATGGAACATTTACTTTAGCAAAAGATTCTCTTTCACTTATATGGAAAAAGAAAGCCGTTGGCGCAAGTAAAGTTGTTCGTTCTTTGCTTAGAAATGATAAAATGCAACCTTAATAAAAACTAGTCTTTTTCTTCCTGCAAAAAAGACAGATAAGAAGTAAGTTTTAGGATATAAAACGCACACCAAAAATAAGACCCTGAAATAGTTATTTTTCGCTTTTAAAGCCATATAAAAAATTTTTATATTTCCTTGTATGGTTTCTAAAAAATCTTTTTCTGAAAAATTTTCTAATTGGTACATTCCATTAATTTGCAAACATAAATACAAAGCTCTTCTTTTTTATGTTTTGCTTGCGTTAATCATGGCTTTTCCGATTCTTGTAAAGCCAGGTCTTAAACTTGACGCAGACCTTTCAAACTTACTTCCAAAAGACACGCCTAGCGTAATAGCACTCCAAGAATCTTTTGAACGCTTTGGTTCAACAGATCGTTTTATGCTTGCTATACAAAGTGAAGACCCAGAACTTGTCGCCGCCTTACAAGATTCTATAAGTGCTTATATCCATAAAAACTGGCAAGGTGATTTTGTTTCCACGCAAGTTGATAATGACAACCAATTTTTCAAAGACAATGCCCTTCTCTATTTGCCAGTAGAACACCTTGAAAATCTTCGTGACAACCTTGAAGACGTTCAGATGGAAATAGGTAGAAAGAACGGGCCTCTTGTTGTTGATTTACTCGCAGATGTAGCTCCTGTTGAAAAGAAAGAACGCGTTTGGTTTGACCCTAACTTGCCTCACGAATTAGGTCTCCCAGAAGAAGCTATTGGGGTATTTGAATCTTTCTTCAAAAAAAATAATGCTTCTCAAGATACATCTGTAAAAGCTAAAAAAGAATGGAACCCTAAAGCCTATTTACCTCCTCATTTAAAAACGCGTTTAATGGGTAGCCCGCCACCAGACAGCACTGGAAAAATTTTATTCAATGGCGTTGTGAATGCAAAACTTATTAAGCCATCTACTGACTACGAATTTGTAACGCATATTTTAGCAAGAACCGATTCTTTATTGAACTATTTCAGCCATAAAACTTATCCTGTTCCCACTCGCTTTACCGTTGAAGGGACTTATGAAGGTTTAAAAGAAGTTGATGAAGTCGCTAATGACAGCATAATGTCTTTTGGCATAAGTCTTATACTCATCATTTTCTTAACCAGTTTCTTCTTCAGAAGCGTTAAAGGCCCTATTCTTGTAACAGCAACCGTTCTTTATGCTTGCTTACCGACACTTGCTTTTACAGCTCTTTTCTATGGCAAACTTAATCCATTTACTGTTTTTGTTGCCTCTATTATTTTAGGACTTGGCATTGACTATTCTATCCATATTTTAGGAACAGCTCAAAAATTGCTCCCTAAATTTGCCACATTAGAAGAAGTTTTAGAAGAAGCTCAAAAGAAAATGTTCAAACCATTTTTCTTAGCAAGTTTCACAACTATTGCCGCATTCTTAACACTTCTTGTCGCACAATTCAGAGGTTTTTATGAATTTGGCATAGTCGCTTCTTGTGGCGTACTTTTCAGTATGCTCACTTCGCTTCTTGTTTTACCTGTTTTTATAAAATGTCTAGGTGGTATTCCGCAACCTTCTACTTATAGTTTTTTCCCAAAATCTTGGAACGAAGCTAAAATATTCAAGCTCTTAAAATACGCAGCAATTATAGGATTTATCCTTGGCGGTGTTTCTATATGGTTTGCCCAACATGTTGACTTTGAACACAACTTAAAAAACTTACGCCGTGTTTCAACAGCAAACAAAGTTTCTAAAAATAAAATCTCTACAAAAGTCACACGCCCAACAAACCGCGCAGTCACATCAACACCTGCGGCTGTTATGGGATCTAAAACAGAGCAACTCGATAAACTTTACGACACTTTAATGTATCGTTTGCGAGTAGACAAAGATTCTGCTTTAGGAAGTTTCTTAACATTAAAATCCTTTGTCCCTTCACTTTCTGAACAAGAAGAACGTTTAGAGATTATCGAAGAAATTCGTGAACTCGCTAATTACAAAGTCTTTGATCGTGCCGAAGGCGAAGACTCTACAAACATTGCCACATTAAGAATGCTTTCCAAAGTAGATAAACCGTTTACTGCTGAAGACATTCCTAGTTGGACACTAGATTTACTACGAGAAAAAGATGGCTCTTATGGTAAAATCGGATTTATCTACGGAGACTTCCCTAGCTGGGATGCAAAAGCGTTACAAGATTTCCAAAATCGCTATGGACACTGGAATTTTGATGGCGAAAAGTTGCGCACTTTCTCATCACAATTTATTCTCTCTGACGTCATAGATTCTGTAAAACAAGATAGTTTCAAATTAGCGTTAATGATAATCATTGTCATCATCGGCACGCTTATGATTTCATTCAGAAAACCGAGACGATTTATTGCTGGGAGTATATCTTTTGGAATGGGAGCCATTCTCACATTAGGCGTTCTAGGATTTCTCACCTACTTCTTTGATAGCGGGAAAATAAGCATTTACAACGTAATTGTTATCCCGATGACACTTGGAGTCGGCATTGACGCCACCATTCATTTAATTTCTGCTTGGCTAAGCGAAAAAAATATGACTTTAAGACAATTAATCGACACCACTGGCCGCAATGTAATGGCAAGTTCAACAACAACTATCGCTGGCTTTGTTGGATTCTTGTTCACAACACACCTTGGCTTAAAAGGCATAGGAGTTTTAGCCTGCATAGGCATATTCGTATTCCTAATAACAAGCATTATTTTCTCTGCTTTCTTATGTGGAACAATGCTCAAAAAGCACGAATAAACTTTCAAACGCTTCTTTCGAGAAGCGTTTTTTATTGTAAGTCTCCATTAACATTCTAAAAAATATGCGTGTTCCCCGCGCATTATGAAAGAACCTTTTAAAATCAATGCGCGGGTCGGGCTGTTGCGTTATCTCGTGCCGCCGCATTTTTAACTATCAAAGTCTTACGCGGCACTCGTCCGTTCAGCCTCGCTCCCCAAAAAAGTTCCAAAAAAAATCCCGCGAGTCCGAACCCTGACGGGCTTTCCATCCCTAACACACTTGTGATGACAAGTTGTTGCTAGATAGTTTCATTTTATTTGCCATGACTAGCCTTTTATACTTGCCGCAAGTTCCTTGTCCCGCGGTTCTTGTCATTGCGAATGAACTTGCTCGCGGTTTGTCATTGCGAAGCTTGAAAAGCTGAAGCAATCTCATCGCCAACAGATCGCCGCACTGCGTTCGCGATGACAACTTGTTATTAGATGACCACGAGGCGCAAGGCCTCTCGCGATGACAACCCTGAACTTGCCGCAAGCCCCTTGTCACTCGCGAGACGTGTAGAATACACGGCGCGGCAATCTCATCGCTTAAAAAGTATTACAATGATTTCAGTTGCCGTACAAAAAAAGAAATGCGGTTAATAAACAGCAAATTAGCTCTCATCATTGTAGATAAAACACAAAAAACAGCTACTTACGTAGCCGTTTTTTGTACAAATTCCAAAATTTGCTTAGTTTGCTGCAGGAATTACCGAAGAATCCATAACTTTAGCAGTATCAGAAAGCACGGCTTCTGGCACTGCCACAACAGTATCCTTAACTGGTTCTGCAGGAACTTCCTTAACCGTTTCAACAACTGCTGCTTTTTCAACAACTGTTTCTGGTTTCTTCACTTGTTCGCCAAAGAAATTGATTTTTGCAAGGAAGAACATCATTACATAAGCAATAGCCAAACCAAGGATACCCATTACGATACCTGTTTTAGCCATACCATTAGTATCAGTATAACCAGTTGCATGAGCAAGAGCGTTAGGAGGAGTTGAAATAGGAAGACTCATACCAAGAGAGCTAGCAAAAGCAACGGCTACGAGAAGAGCAGTTACGCCACCAATTGGAGCAAGTGTATCGGCGCAAGCCACACCAACAGCTGCAAGAATTGGAACAAGCAAGCTAGCAGTAGATGTGTGACTCATAAAGTTAGCCATAAGTAAGCAGATAACACCACAACCAACCATAAGAACCATTGGTGACCACTGATCAAATGGAATAGCACCAATCAAATGAGCAGCAAGACCTGTCTTTTGAAGACCTACGCCAAGAGCAAAACCACCAGCAACAAGCCACAAAACGTCCCAGCTCATTTCATTTAAATCTTTCTTTGTAATAATTCCTGTCAAAGCAAAAACTGCCATAGGAATCATAGCAATCGCATTATCATTAATTCCATGAACATTTTTGCCTGTTACCCATAAAACAACACAAAGAGCAAATGTTACATACACAATAATCGCACGTGGACTTGTATCAAATTTTCCAGCACCTTCAATATTTAAAATCATTTCCTTCATCTTGATAGGATAAATTTTAAGCAAAAGCACCCAGGCAATAGCCATAAGAATAATAACATAAGGAATACCAAACATCATCCATTGACCAAATGAAACTTGGAAGCCAGCATCATTTAAAGCACCAAGAGCAATAGCATTTGGAGGAGTTCCGATTGGAGTACCCATACCACCAATATTTGCACCAAGTGGAATAGCCAAAGCAAAAGCAGCTTTACCACGGTCATCAGGGTCAAAAAGTTTTAACACTGGAGCTAGAATAGCAAGCATCATTGCTGCTGTTGCGGTGTTACTCATAAACATGGAGAACACAGCTGTAATCATCATAAGCCCAAGAAGTACCATTTTCGGATTTTTACCAAATGGTTTCAAAAGCACTCGAGCTAAATTCAAATCCAAACGATACTTTGTAGCGGCTGCGGCTAAGAAGAACCCACCAAGGAAAAGCATAATGATTGGATTTGCAAAAGTTCCCATAATGTCTTTATGGCTAACAGCTTTCACGCCTTCAACCTTAAACATTGCGAGAGAAGAATCCGAAACGGTTAAAATCATCAAAACGATAACCAGAACGGAGGTTGACCAGATTGGGAATGGTTGAAGAATCCAGAAAAGAGCCGCCATAATAAAGATGGCAATAACACGGATTTCTATTGGATTCAATGCGTTTTCCCCGTTGATTCCCAATGATTCATACGGGATATAAAGAGCTACAATCGCAAGAATTGAAGCAATAAGTAATTTTATGAATTTTGCTTTTGTCATAATAATTCCTAGTTTTTATACATAAGCGTCTCAAGTTTAAAAAAAAAAGCCTTTCTTGTAAATAATTTTTATTCATTATTTTTTCTTATTCTGGACGGCTTATCTTTGTAAGTACAGAATTCTAAACAAATAACTCCATTATCCCTTTGCTTTTTTTTGTAAAAAACGTTAGAAAATGATATATTTGGTAAATAATGCGTTTTATCCACCCTTTGATTATATTTTTAGCCATCTGTTTGATTGCTTTGGCTTTTAAATTTTTACAACCTCTCCCAAACACTGGGACAGATACTTCTTTTTTGCCCAAACCTCAATATGTCAAAATTCTTTCGGCAGGACACCACGCAACCGCATCGGGTTTATTTTGGATAAAAGGCTTAATCGGGCTTGGAGACAGCTATTTAACAGGTAAAGAATACGCTTACTTAGGTCATGTAGGAGAACTAGCTACTAGTTTAGATAGTCTTTTTTACACGCCTTATTATTTTGTAGGCGGAGTGGTTCCTATTCAATCTAAAGACACGTCTGATTATTCTGTAATGCGTAGGGCAACAAGAGTATTCCCTGAAGATTGGCGCCTTGCTCTCTATTTTGCAATTAGGCTTGCTAATGGCCCTTACCAACAAAACGCCGAAGCTGCAGATGTTATGCGCCGCTATGCTAATTCAACTGACACCACAATGCCTAAACATGTTAAAACTATTTACAGGACTTTTGAATTGGGAGCAATGAAAACAGAAATTGCTTTGACTACCGTTTTAGAAGATTGTACCAATCCTGCTTTTGCTTCTTTTAAAAGTAGTATGCAAACAAGAACTCAGCGAATTCTAGGCTACAATCCAAGAATAAAGAATGACACTCTTGAAATAATTGCCAATTGGATTGAAAATGTTATGGACAGAAAAGTCCACCCTAGGGAAGCTTATGAAGCGTTATTGAAATTACAACGCTCCACAGACTCTACAACAGCAAAAGCAAATCCAGATTCAAGCAATACGCTTAATTAAAAAATTTATTTTGATTTTTTCTCTTTTGCTTTATCTGCAGAAGATGATGGAATTTTTATAGAACGCTTGTCTGCTCGTAAACGTGCAAGCGGTGTAAATGAATATAATGGGAATCCTAATAAAAATGTGACTAAGAAAACACCTAACGAAAGCGCTCCATATTTTAAAAAATTCATCCCAGAATAATTGTTTGAAATAAAAACAAAAAAGAGACACAATAAAACAGAAGAAATAAAGGCTGGTTTCACCTGTTTTTGAAAGGCTAAAAGAAGAGCCCCTGTTTTTGAAACACCTAAAGAAAGTTCTTTACCTGTAAGTAAAGAAATGGCAAAAAGTTCAGAAGCACATACTATTGCAAATGTTGAAATTTCTAATGAATTAAAACTCACAAACGAGAACCCAAGAATCGTCCCTACTATTGCAGAAATGGTTAGAAGCATTGGAAACAAGACAGAAGCCCAAGCTTTTTTTATAAACACCAAGAAAATCAAGGACAATGTGGCACAAGAAATAAATACGGGCAAAATAACTGAATCCGAACTTTGCAAACCAAACAATGCTAAAGGCAAAAGCAAGAAAATCCCAAGGGCTGAAAATCCAGAACGTTTACCTGCCAAAAGAAATCTTGGCAAAAGCAATAATACAAATAATACAAGCCAAGGCCAAAGAGGTAAAAAGTTTTTCTCTGCAAATCGCATGCCAAGCATTTCTGAGATAGACAAAATATGCGTTAATAATTCTTGCCAACCTGCAAAAAACCAACCACTCAAAAGAGCTAAAAGGAACACAAAAATCAAACGAAAGCGCAATAATGCCTCGCCAATACTTTGTAAAAAACCTGGTTTTTCTCGTAGATCCATAATTACCTCGAAATCAATAATTTTTGCTTTTTTATAAATGTTCTTTTTTTAGAATTTTCAGTTGCAGGAACTTCACTTCGAACAACATAATGGTATAAACCATTTGCTAAAAGTCTCCCATAAAAATCTCTTCCATCCCAATGAGTTATACCAGACTTAGCATTAGGAATCTTATACACTAAACGACCATTTTGGTTATAAATAAATATGGTTATTTTTGCCAAACGATGGGCTGCTAAATCTTTGAAATAAAATGTTGTTCCTTTCTTTTTCATTGGGTTTGGAGCATTAAATACATCGGCTAAGCCTTGTTGCAATTTTTCTGTAATTTCTACTTTGATCGACTTACGAGCAACATTACCTAAAATATCTCTTGCACGAACTTTAAATTCATAAATACCTGGAGGATAAGAATTTTCTGGGAAAGCCATTTTTGCAGAAACTCTTTTTGCTGTTTGTTCTTGATATGGCCAAGGGTGGAAAGGAGAAGCAACCGAAGAAACTTCAAATGAAAAACCTTCATCAGCATCTTCGCTAAAATCCAAAGCCGTTGAATCTTCTGCAACAACTAACAAACAAGCCGGTGATTCAAGGCGCACTGTTTGGCCTTCAGATAAATAGGTTTCATTAGAAGATGCACAAGTTGAAATTTTGATTTCAGGCGCTGTATTATCTTTTAATGAATCAGCATAAGAAGAAGTGCCTGCAATTAAAATTCCTGATTTCAAAAAATAACCAACATAAGGTGTTTTTTCTGAATAGAAATAGGCCGAGATTTCTGCGGATGCATCACCAAAAGCAATTTTTTGAGGCGTGATAAAATCCATTTTAAATGAGCCGTTCTTTACAGGAACCGTTTCGCTATAAATTAAAGAGCCTGCATAAGAAACTCCTACCGAATCTTCACTTGCCGGGAAATACGAAAGTGTTTTACCTTTAGCACCTTCACGAATACTCAAGAAAATTTTCCCCGATTCAATGCCTTCTATTTTCCCGGAAAGTTCCATTTTATCCAAAGCAAAAAGAGAATCAATTTTTTGTTCTAGTTGGATCTTATAATCTTCTACAGGCATTGAAACCACTGGTTCGCCTAAAAGAACATAACGTTCACTATTATAGCGCAAAAAAGAATACTCTGAATAACCCATGCCTTTCCCGCGGATAAACGCATCACCAATACGAACCGCCGAATCATTCAAAGCATGATACATAAAATTCTTGGCTAAAGTTTCATTTTGGTTTCCATAAGATTCTCTTGAAGCCCCAATAGAAATAATACTGCCTTTAGATTTTTCATTTACGAATTGCTCGGACAAAGACAATTCATCGCCTTTATCAAAACGCCCTAAAGAACAAGAGAAAGAGGCTAAAATTGTATAACGTTCTGCGTTAGAAATCCTTGAAAAATATGCTGGTTTTAAAAGTCCTTCACTAGCCCAATCCGTTAAAGAACCATGTCCAAAATAAATCGTAAACAAAGCTCCTTGATTAAGAGCATCTAATAAATCCGTTGCAGCTTCTGGCTTTTGCCCTGCAGCATCTTCTTCGTAATCTAACAAGTAAATCTTTTTTTGAATAAAACGTTTCTTTTGTGCAAACCCTAAAGAATCCAATGAAACGGCTAAATTTTCAATATTTCCTGTATGTTTTTGGTAGTCAAAATTCGCACCATTTTTAGCATCATCAGCAGCAAAAATTAAAGTATTCCGCCAGATACCATTATCCATTTTTCCTTTTTGTTCATGTGAAAAAATCTTTTCATTGTAATTTTTAAAATCTTGGATTGTTTGAACTGGCAAACGACCAACAGATAAATCTAAATCATAACGACCATATCGAATGGCTTCTCCTGAATCCAAAACTGCAAAAAAATCTTCTACTACTGCATCTTCTTTTTCAAAAGTCGGTATTCGAATTTCTGGTAAAGAAGAATTCATTTTACGATAATCAAAATGCGCTGAACCACCTAAAAGTACATAACGTAAATCTGGACAAACTGAACGAGCGTAAGCTAAATAATCTCGTATAGCTTCTGGAGAAATAGCACCCCCCGTATACAACCGATAAAGGTCTTCTGCCAAAACAAGAGTCGTCATTAACGGAAAAGAAGATTCTTTGCCTGCTCTAAATTCAGCTAAACGAAGGGCTTCATCTTGAAAAATCTCTGGAGCAATTATTAAATATTCAGTCTTTGAAGAAATACGTTCAGGCCTTGCAAGCACACCATTTTTCCTCGTAACAATTCCTTCAACAGCTACTACTTCATGAATATCATTTTTAGTGTAAAGCAAATACCGAACATCTTCTTTAGGGTTAATTTCATCTACAGCAAATCCATTATTCACTGGCAAAATACCAATTGGAATATGGCTTTTAAATTTCATTAAGGATTTTCCAGAAGCTACAGGTATTTTAATTTTTCCAGAAACATTTCCAGGCAAAATCCAATCAGCACTATCTGTAGCTGGATTCCAAGAATAAGCAACAGAATAGCCTTCAAAACGAACAAAATGCCCTAACACTGGTAAAATAGTCAGCGAATAATCATTTCCCGAATTTTTTAAATTTAAAACCGGAGTCACGAAATTTCCGCCTAAAAGTAAATCAAAAGTATCTAAAGTTTCTCCATTCACTTTGGCCGAAAATTTCACATGCGACATGCGATCGGCATAACTTTTAGAAGATTCTAACACATCCATTGTTTGACTTATACCGTCTCCAACATTAGACATTCCTGTAGAACGCGAAGGTAAAAAAGCAAACGATACATAAGAGGGTTTACCTTTTAAAAGCCCAGGCAAAGTTTCAGTTTGTGGCATTCTCAATTCGCCAACCGTTAGATCAGTCGTTTTATTTGGCAAGTTCCAAGCCCAAAACCATTCTTTACCACTCGCCGATTCCCACGCAGCGCCTTCTCTACCAAAATAAGTATCACGAAGAAGCAATTCTTTTTCGGCACGAACGTAACGCAACCAGTCTAATTCTTTTGCCGTACCTTCGATTCGCGACAATGACTGAGAGAGGTCTTTTGTTCTTGCTGTATTTTGATAAGCTAATTGAAAATACTGGTAAAAAGAATATGGTGAAGTTGAAAAATAATACTCCATTGGTGATTTTGCATAATCTGCTGCTTCTAAATCAATCCGTTTCCAAATCGACGTTCCATAGCCCACAAAATAAAGAGAATCCCCACTATCAAAAATTCCATTTTCATTTTTGTCTTTAACTTCTAACGGAACTTCGCTCAAATGATTCAAAGGATTGTGCAAAGCAGCACTTTTAGGGATTTCAGAAAGTGTATCAGCAGTAGCGCCATACAACACTAAATTTTTTATACGAATTCCATCTAAAGTATTTGCATTTCCAACAGCCAACATGGCCGAACGCACATCTCGGAAAGAAACGCCATACAAGCCATTTTCTGAAAACTGCGAAGGGTTTTTATCACCAACCGAAAAACGTACCAACCATTCTGCATCACTTATGTTTGAAGAACTTCTACGTAAAATGGAAACATTTTGTTGTTTGCCATATTTAGACGCAGCCTTAGGATTTAAGACTTTTGACAAAGCCCGCTTACCCGGTGTTTTACCAGATGCAACTCTAGAAAAAGAAACTTTTAATTCATAAGATTCCCTGAGTAAGGGCTGATTTTTATTCCCTTTAAAAAGTGGAACCCAAATATCTACCATCCAAATTTCATCTCGGAAAACTGGTTTTTCTACAATCACACCAGTAAATTCTAAAGTATCTTCTGTGCAATATTTTTCTAATTGCCTTGTAGAAATATCTTTAATAGAAACAATAGGCTTTAAAGAATCTGGCAAAGCTATTCGATACATACGATAAGGTAACTTTGAATGGCCACGATAAAAACTTTTTTCAGGCAAAATTCTTTTACCTTCATTACATGCAGAAAGCGTTTTTTCTTGGACCGAATCCGCAAGTACAAAATGCCCCGGTTTATCTTCTAAAACTTGAGCATAAGCAACAAAAGCTAGGACAAAAACAACAAAGAACAAACGCATAAGCAACAAAATAGAAAATTATGGCAACCGAACGTCCATTTCGTAATATCCGTTTCCGTCTGTTCGCATTTCAATCAAAACATTTCTTGAAGTTTTTACAAAAAACAATCGAAACATTGCTGGCGGATAACCGCTTGAAAGAATCGCATGAATTTCTTCTTTAGAAATCAAGTATTTTTTGTTCCAATTTGGCAAATACCAATGCCATGGTTGCCAATTAAAAATCCCACTTGTTGATTGCACAAAAGCGTGCAACATCAAAGCATATTCATAAATAAAAAAATCTCTATATTCTTCAACTATTTTTGCTTTTTCTTCAAATGTAAGAGTTGCAAATTTTGTATCAAAACGCAACGGCGTTTTATCGCGTTTCGTATAAGAGAAATAAAGGCCTGAGTCATTGATTTTTAATTTTAAATCAGAATCATCTTTATGAACAAATTCATTTGTAGAAATCCCATTAAAATCAATTAAAATATTTTCCGGATAAAGTTTTTCATGAACAGATAAAGGCTCTGGTTTTGCATCAAACGCTTCTATTTCATAAAATGCCAGAACTTCTGATTTTCCTTTTTTGGAAAGGACTGCCACTTTACTTTTAACCATTGGAGATTCTAAAGCCCATACTGCTAAAAAACCTTTATTCTTTTTTAAAATTTTTGAAACTGATGGGTCTATAATAGAAAGCGTATCTAAACGCATCCAATTACCATTTTTCCCAATTTCATCTAATTTTAAAAACAACTCTTGCCCTGAAAAAGCTGGTGTTGCCGAAAAAGAGACAATCGGATTTGCAAAAAGCGTTATAGCAAAAAAGAAAATGCAAAAAAAGAAAAACTTCATAAAAAATTAAATGGATGGAATTGGTTCTAACAAAGATTCATCAATAAAACTAAAATCATAACGGTATTCTTTTTCAAGTAAATACAACGCTAGTTTGATATTACTCCAATCTTTTTTCACACCTATTGATTCTAAACCTTTTGTCGCTAATGGGAAAGACTCCACAACATCTAATTCCCATTTCACATCATCCCAAGTAAACAAAAGTACAGGAACTTTTGGGCTACTTGCTAGTCCGATACTTCCTCTATCATTTTTAATTTCCATCGGACCTAGTTCCAATTCAGTCAATTTTAAAAGCATTCCTTTTTTAGCAAAAGCAAGCGAAAGCATTCTATCTTCTTGAACAGTCCACAAATGTTCACGTTCATAAATACGATACAAAAGAATCATATAAACTTCACAAAATGGCCTTACCGAAAGCATTTCCTCATTTTCTGTTTTTGCTGCCACTTCTAAAGAATCAAACCAATATTCTGAAGAATCCGTAATAAATGGCAAAATACTTTCAGGGTCGGAACCTGATTGAACCGTTGCAATCAAATCAGCAAAAGTCTTTTCCAACAAAAGTTGTTTTTCTTGCTGTTGCATTTCATACCCAGAAGACTTTGCGGCTGCTTCACCAACAACTCCTGAATTAGACACAGCACATGCCGAAAACAAAACTGCAAAACTGCAAAACAACACACAAGTAAGTGCTATATTTTGTAAACGATGCATCGTGACGATTACCTCCGATTACCATTAGATGAACTTTTAAGAGCTTGTTCCTTAAAAGGTTTTCAAGGTTCAGGCCCAGGTGGCCAACACAGAAACAAAACGAACACAGGCGTTTGTTTACGCTTAGCCCCTTATAATTTAGAAATCAAGTCTTGTGAAAGTAGAAGCGTTTCTGAAAATAAAACCCACGCACTACACAGATTACGCCTTTCTTTAGCATTAAATGTCAGAGAAACCCCAAAACCAGAATCTCAATTAAAATTTCCTGGCAGTAATGGTAGAATACAACCATCTAACCCAGGCTATGCTCAATTCATTGCCGATGTTTTAGACATTACAGAAGTCAATGGTGGTGACACAAAAATTGCAGCCAAAGCATTTGGACTTTCTCCAACAGCATTAACCAAAATTCTACACGCCGACAAACACGTTTTAAAAGCCATGCAAGACATTCGAACTAAAAAAGGCAAACCTCCATTAAAAAAATAAAAGCCTGTAGTAAAAACTACAGGCTTTTCAATAATGCAAAAAAATTATTCCACTTTAGCTTTCACCGCTAGTTCATAAATTGCCGTAGCATCTTTTGCTTTAATAGGTACAAAACCATGTCCTTCGCCAGGATTAAATTTTTCCACCATCAAAGGAATATCCTCTGCCTTTGCCCCCAACTCTTCAAAATTAATTGGCATCCCAATTCGAGACAAGAAACGGCGGAATTTTTTGATACCTTCTTTAGCTGTATTTTCAGGATTTTCAAAATCCATTTGACAACCAAAAACGCGACAAGCCATTTGAGCAAAACGCATCACATTATGATGCATTACATATTCCATCCAAGCAGGCATAATCACAGCAAGGCCTGCTCCATGAGCCACATCATAAAGCCCAGACAATTCATGTTCTAAACCATGACTATTCCAATCTTGACTACGGCCTACACCGACAATATCATTATGAGCAACCGTTCCGGCCCACATAATATTAGCTCTAGCCTCATAACAATTTGGATTTTCAATCACCCGAGGAACTTCTTTCAGCATAGTCAAAAGAACTGCTTCACAAAGTCTATCTGTAATTTCCACTTCTGGCGTATTTGTAAAATAGCGTTCAAAAACATGCGCCATAATATCAGTTGCGCCACAAGCCGTTTGATAAGCCGGCAAAGAGCATGTCCATTCCGGATTCAAGACCGAAAACTTTGGGCGAATCAAATCAGAACCAATGCCACGTTTCAAGCCACCATCTTCTTTTGTCACAACTGAAGAAGCAGAACCTTCAGAACCAGCAGCTGCAATAGTCAAAACTGTAGCCACCGGCAAAGCCTTTTCAATCTTAGCCTTACCCGCATAAAAATCCCAGAAATCGCCATCATACAAAACGCCGACAGCAATCGCCTTAGAACTATCAATGCAAGAACCACCACCTACTGAAAGAATAAAATCCACATTCTCGCGGCGACAAAGTTCAATACCTTCATACACTTTAGAATCTCTAGGATTCGGTTTCACCCCGCCCAATTCAATAAAATCAACGCCAGCTTTCAAAAGAGAATCGCGCACCTTAGCAAGCAAGCCAGAACGTTCAGCAGACGCGCCCCCAAAATGAAGCAAAACCTTGCTCCCGCCATATTTTTTCACCAACTCACCGCATTCGCTTTCGCGCCCACGGCCAAAAACAAATTCAGTCGGACTATAAAAATTAAAAGATTCCATAAAAACTCCTTATCGTTTTAACTAGATATAATTTTTTATTTCATCAAAAACACAAATTTCTCATAAATTTTGTCCACAAAAGAAACCACTATCAAAAAATTCCCATTTGTGTTCCCCGCGCCTAAAATCTTAAACAAAAAAATATGCGCGGGTCGGGCTGTTGCGTTATCTCGTGCCGGCACAATTTATCTTGCACTTTTCTTGATTTTAAATTATGTCCACCGCACTCGTAACGACAAGAACTTTGCTAATCTGCAAGCCTTATTGCAAAGGAACAATAAATAGCTAGCAACTTTTCTTTGCTAGTAAAAGTGCCGGCACTCGTCCGTTCAGCCTCGCGACAAGTCGCGAGTCCGAACCCTGACGGGCTTCCATCCCTAACACACTTGTGATGGAACTTGCCACATGGTTCTTGTTACTTCTCCGCGAACTTGCCGCTCGGTTCTTGTCATTGCGATGGAACGTAGTGACAGAAGCAATCTCATTGCAAGCAACACTTGTTTTTTTGGATTACTTCGCTACGCTCGTAATGACAAACTTGTTTTACACTTGCTTGCAACTTCTCACTTGCGAACCCCCAACGGGGTGAAGCAATCTGCTTACTAGTAGATCGCCACACTACGTTCGCGATGACAAGTTGTTTTTAGATGGTTTCATTTCATTCGCCATGACAACCCTTTTATACTTGTCGCAAGTTTCTTGTCCCGCGGTTTGTCACTCGCGCACAACTTGTCATTGCAAAACGTGCGCTCGGTTCTTGTCATTGCGATGGAACGTAGTGACAGAAGCAATCTCCTCACAAGCAACACTTGTTTTTGGATTACTTCGCTACGCTCGTAATGACAAAAGCCAAGATGGCCACGAGGCACAAGGCCTCTCGCCATGACTATCCGTACTACGTTCGCGATGACATTCCCGAACTTGTCACCACAATTCCAATACCATTTCAATCATTTTATATTATTTTACTAGAAACAACTTGCAAAGGAGTTCCTATGAAACACAGCGTAATCTGTCTGCTTTTAACAACAACATTCTCCTTTTCTCAAATCATTTCCTCTGTAAATTTTGAAAATAGAACCGAAGGAATTTACACCAACACATTTGCCAAAGAAGACTTTATCAAAAAAGATGGGGCTAGCAGTTGGTATGCTATGGATAAAAACAATAGCGAAAATGCAAAAATTGTTTATGATAGTGAAGAACACGGAATGGTTCTCCAATTAAAATACCCAGCCGGTTGTGTTGGGCCAAATGATTCTGATTCAGCCAAAGCTTGTGCTGGCCAAATAAAACAACCACTCACCCAACCAGCAGAAGAAATGTGGCTTGCTTACGACATCTTATTTGAAGAAGGTTTTGAATTTGTTTTAGGCGGGAAACTCCCAGGTCTCTGTGGTGGCAAATGCTATACTGGCGGAAACCGTCCATCAACAGGTGATGGCTGGAGTGCAAGAATTATGTGGCGACAAGACGGGCAAGTTGTTCAATACCTCTATTTCGTTGAACAAGCATCAATTTATGGCGATGACGCTAAATGGAACCTTGGAGAGACAAAACCCATAAAACAATTTATTCCTGGAAAATGGCACCGGCTAGTCACTCGCATAAAACTCAATTCAGTACCAACGGAAGGCCATGGCGATAAAAACGGAATCGTTCAAAGTTGGTTTGATGGAGAACTTGCTCTTGATTTAGACACTTTACGCTTACGCGATTTCGCCAATGAAAAAATAGACATTTTTTATTTATCCACCTTTCATGGTGGTAGCAATTTAAGTTGGTCTCCGACTAAAGATGTTTTTGCTCGTTACGATAATTTCATTGTTTCTTTAGATTCCATTCCAGTCAGTTCAAAACAAGAAATTCTTGAAAAGCCCGATTCATCTGTCACAGATTCATCAACAGCGTTATTCACTCAAAAAGTATTTATGAAAGAAAACCCGAAATTGATTTCAGGGAAATTTTTCTTTTTAAAAACACCTCTTTCAGAAAGCCAAACTTTTAAATTCTACAACCTTGATGGAAAACTAATTAAACAAAAAAACTACCCAAAAGGCACCAAACAAATACCTTTACCACAAGAAAATCAAATCTTTATTTTAAAACAAGATAGTCCATAAAAGCGCACAAAATCATTAATCCTTCCCATTCGATTTTCTCTCTTTTACGGCTTTGACAATTGTGGCGGTTCCCCAAATTATCGCACCAATTCCAGAACCAACAGCAGTTCCAACCCCCGGTGCAATCATTGACCCAACTGCTGCGCCAACTCCAATACATGCTACTGGAGCAGCAGTTTTTTCTGTTACTTTCACTAATTGCTTTTCTTCTGACATAGAGTCTCCTTATTTTTATGCAAAATTTTTGCATTTATTCACTGGTTTTGCCGACTATTAAAAAATTTACCCAAAAGGAACGACAATTAGTGTCGCAAACCTAACAAGAATTAGAATTCACAAATAACAAATAAGAATTACCTTTAGACACAAAAAAGGATTGAATTTTTCACCATTCAATCCTTTTTAATAGTTCTCTAAATCACAAGATTTTTCAAATCAAATTTTTAAACAAGCATAAATTTAATGAATTTTAATTTTCTGAATAGAATTACCTATTTTAACAAGATAAATGCCAGAATTTTGCAAGTATATTGAATTCATGCCTTGATTCAATCTTCCAGAACAAATTAAACGACCTTGCAAATCAAGAACATTATATGTTTCAATTTGCGAAAGATTATCAATTAAAAGATTTTTTTCTTGCACCATCACTTTGAATAGATTCAATGAATTTCTGTATTCAATCCACAACACCGCAGAACTACTAGATTCGTCTATTGAAGAAGATGAAGGGAAGATAGTTTCTTCTGAAGAGGACGACTCTACCGGCAAATTAGATGATGAAGAAGACGATTCAACTATTGTACTTGACGAAGAAGGCAAGATTATTTCTTCTGAAGAGGACGATTCTACCGGCAAATTAGATGATGAAGAAGACGATTCAACTACTGTACTTGACGAAGAAGGCAAGATAGTTTCTTTTGAAGAGGACGACTCTACCGGCAAATTAGATGATGAAGAAGACGATTCAACTATCGTACTTGACGAAGAAGGCAAGATTGCTTCTTCTGAAGAGGACGATTCTACCGGCAAGCTTGATGACGAAGAGGGCAATGAAATAGAGGACGAGGATTCAATAACTACCGGCTTTTCATTTACATTGAGAACAGAAATTTTCACGATAGCGGTATCTTTCAAACTTGGAGTTCCTGCGTCCGATACTTGAACTGTTAATGTATATGAAGTTACCGATTCATAATCCAATCCGTCTTTTGCAACGCTCAACTTCCCGGCATCTGAAAGGGTAAACATTCCAGCGTTATTTCCTGAAAGCACCTTGTAAGTAAGCGTGTTATTCGGAGCAGATTCATCTGGGTCAGTTGCGACTAAAGTTCCAAGAACTAAACCTGCCGCACTATTTTCTTCTACACTGTAAGATGCATCTGCAATTTCCGGCTTTTCATTTACATTGAGAACAGAAATTTTCACGATAGCGGTATCTTTCAAACTTGGCGTTCCTGCGTCCGATACTTGAACTGTCAATGTATATGAAGTTACCGTTTCATAATCCAATCCGTCTTTTGCAACGCTCAACTTCCCGGCGTCTGAAAGGGTAAACATTCCAGCGTTATTTCCTGAAAGCACCTTGTAAGTAAGCGTGTTATTCGGAGAAGATTCATCTGGGTCAGTCGCGACTAAAGTTCCAAGAACTAAACCTGCCACACTATTTTCTTCTACACTGTAAGACGCATCTGCAATTTTTGGCTTTTCATTTACATTGAGAACAGAAATTTTCACGGTAGCGGTATCTTTCAAACTTGGAGTTCCTGCATCTGATACTTGAACTGTCAATGTATATGAAGTTACCGATTCATAATCCAATCCGTCTTTTGCAACGCTCAACTTCCCGGCGTCTGAAAGGGTAAACATTCCAGCGTTATTTCCTGAAAGCACCTTGTAAGTAAGCGTGTTATTCGGAGCAGATTCATCTGGGTCAGTTGCGACTAAAGTTCCAAGAACTAAACCTGCCACACTATTTTCTTCTACACTATAAGACGCATCTGCTAAAATTGGAGCCGACAAACTTGACGATGATGATACGACTGAACTTGAAGAGGACGAAGAAACTGGATTGTCTTGAGGTACAGAAACTGAAATTTTATCAATATCCACATGCCCCCATGATTTCATAATAGCAAGTGTATTCTTACCTGCATTCAATGAAACACTAATCGCCTTATCTTCAAATGCTGCGTTAGCCCCACCTACATTACCTCCAAGTGTTACAGGGAATTCTAATTCCGCAACCCTAGAGCCATTCACATAAACATATTGGTATTTTGCATTGGAGGCAGTATTACTAAAACGAATAACAACATTGTAGGTACCTGCAGAAGGAATTTCAACATTATTAAACGTAATATCGCAATCTGTTAGCGTACGAATATATTTACCACCAGAAGCTGTTGCGTGCGTTTTTTCTTCGCACATAGAACCAACATATTGAGCGTTTTCGGCTTCATAATCAACATTTTGAAAATTAACATCATCTTTTGAAGAAGAAGAAACATTAAAAGAAGAAGAGGACATCATTACAGAAGAAGATGAAGACGCAATTGGCTGATTTGATGAAGAAGAACTAGAAGTTTTTTCTTGAGGGATTGGTACAGAAATTTTATCTATATCTACATACCCCCATTCTTTTTGAATTTTAATCGTATTGTTCCCCTGTTTTAATAATAACACTACGGGAACCTCGCTAAACGCAGCCTTTGCTGTTCCAACATTTCCCTCTAGAGTCAAAGGAAAATACGGGCGAGCGACTCTAGCAGAACTATCATTCAAATATATTCCTTGAAAACTCCCTTGCGATGAAGTATTACTGTAACGAATTAAAACTTCATAATAGCCGGCTTTAGGAACGTTTACTGAAAAAGTAATATTCCCCGTTCCTTTCGTAATAACATATTTTCCACCTGATGCAGAATCATGTGACAACGTTTGATAACAATTTTCTAAAAAGGCATTTTCGGCTTCATAACTAGAATATGACGCTGCAGTTCCGGCATCAGGAGAAAAAACTTCTAGAGACGAAACCCGATTAGAATCTAAAGCATCAAAATCTACATTGGAATAAGTAATAGGCTTTCCTGGAATAACAAATAATTCCTTACAATCATTACGAACTTCTCTTATCGATTCAACAATTTTATTATCCGCTTCCAAGCATTCGTTCTTATCGCCAGAACTATTATCACACCAACCATTTTGAGCGTAATTATCTGCAGTGACATAATACCCCATAGCATTTTCATACTTCTTTACATTATCACCTCGCATCACCACTTCTTCTACAAAATAACGAAAATGTGGGTTATAATAAGATAATCCTATTTTTTTAGAATTATACATGTAGTTATCTTTAACTTTCCAATACGAACCCTTCATATCAATATTTGAATCATCAGAATCATAAGGGCCTACTAATTGGGTATTTGTCCAATCTCCAACAAACATATTTCCTTTAATCAAACCATTTCTAGTTCCTTCTTTGATATCTACATTTTCAGCTGTTGTCGCTTTCACTACATTACACGTAATCTGAGTTTCATCTACACGCCAATCATAGCCACTATAACGATGTTGAGAAGCAGCACTTCCCCAATAACCAGCATTTTTATCCGATTGCTGAGAAGATGCCCAGCCAGTATGGTATGTTCCGACATAAATTCCTTCCCCATAACGAGCTATATCAAATCCAGAACGATGAATTAAATTACGATTTAAAATAACCCTTTGACTAGAATCTCGAACATGAATAATTTCTGTTCCGGTGTTGAAAACCTCACAATCTTCTAAAAGAGCATCACTTGCATTATCAAAAACAACGCCTTTACTAAATGTGTGTATTCTCAAATTTTTCAAGAAAACATAATCACCTGTAATATGAATTCCTATGTCTTTCATTATTGTGGTTCCATAAATATCAGGAGGATTGGCAGGATCTTTACCAACGAGAACAATTGGATGTTCTTTTGTTCCACTATTGCCTAACCAAATTAAACCACAATCACGACCAGTAGAATTAACAAACGTATCATTATTACACAAGTCCCTACCTAATTCATATTTGCCTGGATAAACCCAAATAGTATCTCCTGCTTTTGAGTTCAATGCTGCTTGAACAAGCCCATCTGTTGTAGACACATTTACCTGTTTAGCTAAAACTAGTGAAGTAAATAAGAGAGAAAAAGTTATGAACTTAAAATAAAATGACGATACGAGATTTTTCATAATGATTTAACATATAACAATAAATTTTCCAGATATCTTACTTTATTGTGTTAAAAAAACTACTAATAAAAAAGACAGAAAGAAACCTTTCTGCCTTTTTTTAACTTTGACCTTAAAACTTAAGCAAGTCTTGAAATCATATAACCAGCGCAAACAGCTGTACCAATAACACCTGCTACGTTTGGTCCCATCGCGTGCATAAGCAAGAAGTTTTGAGGATCACTCTTAGCACCTTCAACTTGAGACACACGAGCAGCCATAGGCACTGCCGAAACGCCAGCCGAACCAATCAATGGGTTTACAGGGTTTTTCGGGCTGCACCAGTTCATTACTTTTGCAAGGAAAAGTCCTGCTGCTGTAGAGAATCCAAAAGCAACCACGCCCATAGCAATAATCATCAATGTCTGTGGGCGAAGGAAAATGTCAGACACCATAGTCAAACCAACAGAAGTTCCTAAGAAAATCGTTACGATATTCATAAGTTCATTCTGAGCTGTTTTAACGAGGCGTTCTACTACACCACTTTCTTTAAAGATATTACCAAGCATAAGCATGATAATCAAAGCAGAAGCATCTGGCACAACCAAGATACAAACAACCATCACCATCACAGCAAATACAATGCGTTCAAGTTTAGAAACAGGACGCAAACTCTTCATGCGAATTTTTCGTTCTTTTTCAGTTGTCATCAAACGCATAATTGGCGGTTGAATCAAAGGAACAAGAGCCATATAAGTATAAGCAGCAACAGCAATAGGGCCAATCAAATGTTTAGCCAATTTGTTTGCTGTAAAGATAGATGTAGGACCATCTGCACCACCAATAATACCGATAGAAGCTGCTTCACCAAGAGTGAATCCACCAAAAGCAACTGCACAGAACATGGTCGCAAATACACCAAATTGAGCTCCACCACCTAAAAGGAGAGTTCTTGGATTAGCAATCAACGGACCAAAGTCAGTCATTGCACCAACACCCAAGAAAATAATCGGTGGGAAAAGTTCAAGGTGAATACCTTGGCTTATGTAATAATATAAACCAGCTGTTGGAGTAAACATTCCTTCAATGCTCCAGCCACCGTCGTAAAAAAGCTTTGTAGGCAAATTTACAGCTAATGCACCAAGAGCAATAGGCAAAAGCAAAAGCGGTTCATATTTCTTAACAATCGCCAAATACATCAAGACGCCACTGACAACCCACATAATCACCATACCTGGTGTTATGTACTGGAAACCAGTATCGTTAGCGAGCATTTCGCCGACTGCGGAAAAAATTTCTCCCATAATGACTCCTTAGCCGATTGTCAAGAGAACTTGACCTTCGGAAACAGAATCCTGTTCCTTTACATTAATTGCTGTTACAGTACCAGCAACAGGAGCGTATACAGGTGTTTCCATTTTCATAGCTTCAAGAACAACAATTTCTTGGTTAGCTGCAACTGTATCACCAACTTTAACTTTCATTTTGAAAACAAGACCCATCATTGGGCTAGGTACTGGAGTACCAGCGCCAGCAGCTGGAGCAGGTGCTACAGGAGCTTGAGCTACAGTTGGAGCTGCAACTGCAGCAACAGGTGCTGTTTGAGCAACGGCAGCAGGAGCTACTGCACCATTCAGAACTTCGACTTCCACATCGTAGCTCTTGCCTTCAAAAGTAATACGAATCATCTTTTTCATAATAAATATCCTTCGGCTATCTGAGCCCATTGGAGTGAAGTTCTGCACGACCCTGAGCTACCCATGCCCATTGAGTCGCGTTTTGCGGACGGAATTGAACAACTTGGCAAGGTTCGCCAAGAACTTCAGCCGCAGCGATTGCAAAAATGACCGCTAATTGGTCGTTGGTAAGTCCTGGATGCACATCAAGAGCTGCAACAGCAGCCATACTCAAAAATGCTTGCAATTGCTTATTAGTAAACCCAGGGTGAACGCTTGGTGCATTTGGGTCTAATGTGCATTTTGCAGGCGCAATTGTTGGTACTTGTGGTGCTTGAACTGCTGGAGCAACTGGCTGAGCAGCTTGTGGAGCTTTTACCAGACCAAGTTTTTGCATTATAAACGAAAGAACATAACACAAAAGGCAAAGACCAACAATAACCATCATAACCACAATCAAACCTGTGGCTTGGAATTCGACCAATTTGCCTATACTAAATTCTGCCGTTTCTGTACCTTTTCCTGTGTAATAAGTATCGCCCAATTTTGCCTTTGCTATTGGGAGAGCTTTCTTACCGGCAGCATCTTCTTTTGCCTTTCGAATATCATTTGCTTGTTTCGCTTGAGAATATTCCTTATAAAGAATAGCTGCACCACCACCATGAGTTTCTACAATTTCAAAAACTGTAGATTCAGGTAAGAATCCGAGTTGTTCTCTTAAAGGAGTTTCAATCGAATCAGGCAACAACGAAAGTTGTTCTTCAAAACGACTAACCGGCTGAGCTACCACTGCTTGTGGTGCCGGCGCTGCGTCTGAAACAATGTTTGCGACAGTATCTGTCGCTGTTGAATCTGTAATCATAACGGACTTAACCCACTTTTCTTGGAAGGTCTTGCCACGCGTTTCGTTAACAAGGAGCGCAAACTCAGTGCTACTTTATAACGAGTTTCAGCTGGTGAAATCACATCAGTAATGATGTCTGATTCTGCCGCTTGGTAAGGATTCGAGAACTTCTGACGATAATCCTCAGCGAGTTCACGGAATTTTGCCTGCGGGTCAGCTGCACTAGCAAGTTCCTTCTTATAAATAATCTTCGCGGCTCCTTCCGCACCCATGACAGCAATCTCCGCAGTAGGCCAAGCGTAAACTACATCAGCACAAAGATCTTTTGAACCCATGGCAATGTAAGCACCACCATACGCCTTGCGCATAATTACTGTCACAAGAGGTACAGTACAATTTGCATAAGCATAAAGTACTTTCGCTCCATGACGGATAATTCCGCCGCGTTCCTGAGCGAGTCCAGGCATAAACCCAGGCACGTCCATAAGCGTTACAATTGGAATATTGAACGCATTACAAAAGTTAATAAATTCTGCTGCTTTATCAGAAGCATCAATATCAATACAACCCGCTTTTACCTTTGGTTGGTTTGCTAAAATCCCCACAACGATGCCGTCAATTCGAGCAAAACCCGTTATCATGTTGCGAGCAAAATCTTTTTTGACTTCAAACCATTCCCCAGCATCTACTAAACGGTCAATTACTTGATAAGCATCTAGTGGTGTTTTGGGTTCTTCAGGCACAATTTCGTTCATGCCATAATCTGGTTCTAAAGAAAGTTGTTCAGAAAAACGATGTGGCGGATCTTGCATATTATTGCTTGGCAAATAGCTCAGCAAGCGCTTGATAATATCAAGAGCATCTTTATCATTTTCTGCCACAAAATGAACGTTACCAGAAACAGAGGCATGGGCTTCTGCAGTTGCAAATTGATCTAACGGAGCTTCTTGACCAGTTGCTGCTTTAATCACTTCAGGCCCGCAGATAAACATGTTAGATTGCTTTTTAACTTGAATACAGAAATCCATAAGTGCCGGGCTATATGCCGCACCACCAGCGCAAGGACCAGCAATCAAAGCAATTTGTGGAACAACACCTGAAGCAAGAACGTTTGCGCGAAATACCTGACCATAACCTGCAAGACTGCGAACGCCTTCTTGAATACGAGCGCCACCAGAATCGTTCATACTGATAATTGGATTCCCCAGCTCTGTTGCTTGTTGCATGGTTTCAGCCATTTTTCTTGCATGACGAGAACCCAAAGAACCACCACTAACCATAAAATCCTGACTAATAACAGAAACCGGACGTCCATCCACGAGTCCAAGACCGGTTACAACCCCATCACCAGGTAACACTTTTTTCTCAAAGCCAAAACCACGAATATCATGGTCAACATGAGCACCAGCTTCTTGGAAAGAACCAGAATCTACAAGTCCTTGAATCCTTTCTCTTGCAGTCATTAATCCCTTAGCATGACGTGCTTCTATTTTAGATTGATCACCAGCAATCAACTGACGGCGACGTTCTAAATCTTCTAGCATTTCTTTCTTTATTGCCATATATCACCCTATGTTAAAGGTAAAACAAAAATAGAATTTTCAGGCACAATATAAATATCCATTGACTAACAAACGAAAATCTAACGAATCTATTTGCAAGTTTATTCAAAATCAAAGCAGATACTGAACAAGGGTTCAATAAAATAAGAGAGAAAGCATTTTTCTTTTCTTTGATTCAAACACAAAAGCAATATTTCTAAATTCATAACATGCCTTTTTTACCAATAAGCAAAGAAGATTTAGAAGAACGCTCTTGGGATTATGTAGATATCATAGTCGTTAGTGCTGACGCTTACGTAGACCACCCTTCTTTTGGACACGCTGTTGTTTCAAGATTATTTGAACACGAAGGATTACGAGTCGCTGTACTCCCACAACCTAATTGGCGAGACGACTTAAGAGATTTTAAAAAACTTGGAAAGCCAAGACTTTTCTTTGCTGTATCAAGTGGTATGGATAGCATGGTCAATCATTATACAGCAAACAAACGTTTACGCCATGATGATGCTTTTACACCAGGTGGTAAATCAGGCTTTAGACCCGATTATGCTGTTTATGTTTACACACAAATTCTCAAAAAATTATTCCCAGAAACGCCAGTTATTATCGGCGGTCTAGAATCAAGTTTGCGAAGAATTTCTCATTACGATTATTGGCAAAATAAAATAAAGCCGAGTATCCTGTTTGATACAAATGCAGATTTGCTTGTTTATGGTATGGGAGAAAAGCCTTTAAAAGAAATTATTCGATTAATTAAAAAAGGTGTTCCTATAAAGAACATGAATTCAATTCCTCAAACGGCTTATTTAACACCTAAAGAAAACGTTCCTAAAAATAAACTCTGGGAAGATTTACAACTTTCAGATTTTGAAGAATGTGAAAAAGACAAACAAATCCAATTCAAAAACTTTCGCTTGTTTGAAATTGAAACAAATAAAATGCATAGCAAACGAATCATTCAAAACGTTCAAGACAAAAGCGTTGTGGTAAACCCTCCTTACCCACCAATGGCTTATGGTGAACTTGATGAAAGTTTTGAATACCCTTATATGCGAGCCCCACACCCACGCTATAAAAAACGGGGACCAGTACCTGCATTTGAAATGATAAAATTTTCAATCAATTCGCATCGTGGTTGTTTTGGCGGTTGTAGCTTTTGTGCTATAAACGCCCATCAAGGGAAATTTATTGCAAGCCGAAGCAGAGAAAGTATTTTACGCGAAGTTGAAATCGTAACACAAATGGATGGTTTTGCTGGCACTATAACTGATTTAGGTGGCCCCTCTGCAAACATGTATCGTATGGGCGGAATGGATAAATCACGTTGTGAAAAATGTGCAAGGCCAAGTTGCCTTTTTCCTAAAATTTGCAACAACTTAAACACATCACATAAAGAATTACTTTCACTTTATCAAGAAATTAGAAACCATCCAAAAGTCAAACACCTTTTTATTGGAAGTGGCGTTCGTTACGATTTACTTTTACAAGATACCGACGACAACAATCTCAAAAAAGATCATGAAGCTTACGCTAAAGAACTTATTGACTTTCATGTAAGTGGCCGTTTAAAAGTCGCTCCAGAACATACTTCTACACCTGTGTTGCAACTTATGCGAAAACCTTCTTTTGAATTATTTCATCGATTCAAAAACTTCTTTGATAAAGAATGCGCAAAGATTGGTAAAAAGCAACAAATTATCCCTTACTTTATTTCTAGTCACCCAGGTTGTACCGAAGCCGATATGGCAGAACTTGCTTTAGAAACAAAGCAACTTGGTTTCCGTTTAGAACAAGTTCAAGATTTTACGCCAACGCCTTTAACCATTGCAACCGAAATGTACCATGCAGAACTCGGGCCAGACAACAAACCTCTTTATGTAGCTAAGAAACCAGAACAAAAAAAATCACAACAAAGATTTTTCTTTTGGTACATTCCTGAAAACCGCCCATGGATCCGCGATACACTTGAAAGACTTAAAATGGGAAAAATTTCTAGATTATTACTTTCAAGAGACAATATCAACTCTAAAGAAAAATATTTCCCAACGCAAGATAAAAATCGAAAAACAAATTCTTCAGAATCCCGTATTGGCTTGAAAGAAAGGCGCCGTACTTCTTTGCCCAAAAATCGCGACCGGCGCCGTTAAATTACAATATTTCTTTATCAGAAAAAGGTGAATGAAAATCTGTTGCTAAAGCAACATCTAAAGAAATTTGATGGATCAATTCATCAAGTGATTCAAATTTTCGTTCAGGTCTTAAAAATTCTAACAAATCTAAAGAAAGTGTTTGCCCATAAATATCTTCTGAAAAATTCAAAATATGAGCTTCTATCCGAAGAGGCATAATGCCTACTGAAGGTTGCACACCAATATTTACAACAGCTCTGAAAACACGACCGTCTTTTAAACGCGCTGTTGCTGCATAAACGCCATAAAGTGGAATAAACTTGTAAGGTTCTACTTCAAGATTCGCGGTCGGAAAACCTATCGTATTTCCCATTTTTTTCCCGACAACTACTTTTCCTAAAAAACGATAAGGCCTACCTAAATAAGCTTGAGCCCTTGCTACATCGCCATTCAATAAAGCATTCCTTACAGCAGAAGAGCTCACTCGTTCACCTTTATGCAATACTATCGAAAGTTGTCTTGTGTGTATTTCAGGAAACTTCTTTGAGATACTTTCAAAATTACCAGAACCAGCTTTTCCAAAATGATGATCATGACCAAAATACATTGCTTGCATCCCAAGTTTTGCACACAATTCTTTTCGGATAAATTCATCATAAGAAAGGTTCGCTAATTCTCTTGAAAAAGGAATGGTCAGATAATCTAAACCTAAACTACGGACAAATTCTTCTTTTTCTTCATTTGTCGTTAAAAGAGCCGGTTCGCCAGGAGTTCCTAAAACATAATTGGTATGCGGTAAAAAAGAAACAACTGTTGGAATTAAACCCAATGTTTCTGCATCTTGCTTTAACGTGCGAAAAAGCGCTTGGTGCCCTAAATGACAACCATCAAAATTTCCTAATGTCAAAGCTCGTTTACTCATTATCTTGCCCAATAAAAAATTTAGGACGAAGTTTGCCAGGTTCTAAAGAACAAAGAGCTTGTACCATTCCATTTTCATTTGCTGCAAAACAAAGAGATTCTTCTTTAGCGGCTTCACTTTTAAAAGAAATCCATTTACCATCGCGCAAAGCTTTTATCTGGTTTTCATGCAAACGAAATAACGGATAAGGCAAAATTTTATCTACCGACAATAAAGATGAAAGAGAAAGTTCCGACGGTAAAACTGCATTTTCTACAGAAATGTTTCCTATTGCTGTTCTGCGAATTTCAGAAACACAACCATAAGTTCCAAGAGCATGCCCTAAGTCTCTGCACAACGCTCTAATATAAGTGCCTTTTGAACACCGGCATTCCATATCAAATATGGCAAAAGATTTTCCTGTTTCCTCAAGTTGGGTGCTAGATTTCCCTAAACAAACTAACGAATCTATCCGGATTTTTCTTGAAGAAAGAGTTACGTTTCTCCCACGATGCGTTAAATCAGAAGCACGAACTCCATTAATTTTGATAGCGCTATAATTGGGCGGGATTTGTTCTTGTTCGCCTAAAAAATCAGGGAGAATCTGCTTTAAAGATTCTTCAGTAATTTCTTTTGCTTCTCCTTGAAAAACTAATTTTCCGTCCCATTCTAAAGTATCTGTTTCAAAACCTAAATGAAGTTTAAAACGATAAGTTTTATCAGCAACTTCAATAAATGGCAACAAGCGAGTCGCTCGTTCTACAGCCGCAATAATCAGACCAGAAGCCCGCAAATCAAGAGTCCCGGCATGGCCGATTCGTCGCGTGCCAAACAACCGTTTCAAAGGAAACAACGCTTTAAAGGAAGTATCGCCTGCCGGTTTATCCAGCAAGACAAATCCAGGATGCGTCAATCCAATTCCCCTTTGCTTTTCATATCGGCTAAAATAGATTCAATACGAATAGCGTAATCTAAATTGGCATCTTCAACAAATGTCAACTCTGGTATTTTGCGAATCTTGATAATTTTTCCTAAATGCTGGCGGATAAATCCAGCAGAATTGCGAAGTCCAATCAAAGTATCATTCTTTTCTTTGTCTGAACCCATTACAGAAACGAAAACTTTTGCATAGCTTAAATCTTCTACGATATCAACCCTCTGGATGGTGGCAAAACCAACACGCGGGTCTTTTAGGCCTCGCTGAAGCAAAGCACTGATTTCTTCGCGGAAAAGAACACCTAAACGTTCTGTACGACGACTCATTTCAAATTCCTTTTTTCTCTTAAAAAATAGTTTTCATTTTTTAAGAACAAATGCTAAAAACAAGTGCCTTAAAAACGCAAAATCCTGATAACCAAGACTTTGCATTTTCAAAAACTATTCAGCATCCTTTTTTTCTGCATTCTTTTTTTCTTCTGCTTCTTCACGAGCGACATCAGCAAGAGTTCTTGCCACTTCTACTTTCTTGAAGAACATCAAAGTATCGCCCACTTGAATGTTATCATTGCCTTTTAAGCCAATACCACATTCAAAGCCACGAGCCACATTCTTCACATCATCTTTATGACGTTTGAGAGAAGTAACATGGGTTACGCCGATTTCAACACCTTTGCGGTATAAGCGCACATGACTATCGCGATTCACTTCACCATCAGTTACCATACAGCCAGCAATCATGCCGACTTTTGGTATTTTGAAGAGTTCTCTGATTTCAGCTTCACCGATAATTTCTTCGCGTAATTTCGGTTTCAAGAGACCTTCAACTACGTTCTGGATATCTTCAATACAGTCATAAATCACGCGGTATGTACGGATTTCAATGCCATCTTTTTCTGCCATTTCACGGATAGAAGCAGAAGGCATTAAATGGAACGCAATAATTACAGCCTGAGCCGTTGTGGCAAACAAGACATCGGAATCTGTAATAGCACCAACACCTTTACGGATAATGTTGACTTTAACTTCTTTGTTAGAAAGTTTTTCAAGACTTGCTGCCAACGCTTCAGCAGAACCACCCACGTCAGCTTTAACGATTAAGTTCAATTCAGAAACTTTACCTTCCTTAACGCCATTGAAAGAATTTTCAAGAGAAACAGTCTTTCTTGCACGAAGGTCACGTTCACGAGCAGCCATACGGCGTTTAGAAGCGATTTCTCTTGCCGTCTTTTCGTCTTCAACAACAATTAAATCGTCACCAGCTTGTGGTGTACCATCAAAACCAAGAACCTGACAAGGAGTAGATGGGCCAGCTTCTTTGCGGTTTTCACCGCGTTCATTAAACATTGCACGAACACGACCAGAATAAATACCGCAAACAAATGGATCACCAACATGCAATGTACCATTCTGGATAAGAATGGTTGCCATAGAACCTTTACCAGCATCTAGCTTAGATTCTACAACAGCACCTTTCGCTCTCGCATTCGGGTTTGCTCTGAGCTCAAGCACTTCTGTTTCAAGCGCAAGAGTTTCAAGCAATTCTTCCATACCCTGGCCTGAACGGGCAGAAACTTCTATACAGCTAGTTGTACCGCCCCATTGTTCCACTTCAACACCGCGTTCAGCAAGTTGCGCACGGATTTTATCTGGGTTAGCGGTTGGCAAATCAATTTTAGTAATAGCCACAACCAAAGGAACTTTTTCTCTATGAGCAAGTTCAATGGATTCAACTGTCTGCGGCATCACCATAGAATCAGCAGCCACAACAAGCACAATAACATCTGTCACTTGAGAACCGCGAGCACGCATAGCACTAAATGCTTCGTGACCCGGAGTATCAAGGAATGTCACCTTTCCAACCGGAGTAGTTACTTCATAAGCACCAATGTGCTGCGTAATACCACCAGATTCACCAGCCACAACATGTGATTTACGAATCCAGTCAAGCAAAGACGTTTTACCATGGTCCACGTGGCCCATTACAGTAACCACAGGAGAACGCGGTTGGAGATTTTCTTCTTGGTCTTCTTCAACACCAAGAACATCTTCTTCGTATTCTTCCATCAATTGGGCTTCAAAGCCAAAGTCATCAGCAAGAACCTGTATGGTTTCAAAATCAAGACGGGCATTGATTGTGACCATCATTCCCATTTCCATACATTTTGCGATAACGCGAGCCGGCATTTGTTCCATAAGACCAGCAAGTTCACCGACTGTAATAAAGTCTGAAGTTTTAAGAATTTTCTTTTCTTCTCCGGATTCATCTACAGAACGGTCTTTATGGTAAACTTTCTTTACTGGGTTTTTAGACAAAGAGGCCATCACGCGAGAAACATTCTGACGTACTGCATCTTGTTGTTCGCGTTGTTCTTGCCTGTCTTTATTTCTATTGCGTTCATTATTGCGGTCATTTTTACCGCCATTACGACCACCTTGTTTCCCACCACGAGAAGCATTGTTTGGGCCTCCCATAGAAGCAACCAAATTAGCTCCATTACGAGATGCGCCAAAAGCATCCTGCATTGAACCACCGGTAAAACCACCATCACGGCCTCCACCTTGCTGGTAAGAACGATTATTTCCGTGGTTTTGGTTTTGCCCATGACGACGATGGTTATTATCGTTATTATTAGAATTAGCAGAAGATGTACGCCCAAATGTCCCTGTATAACCTTGTTGGTTATTTGTATTGTTTCTATTTGGTCTGCGGCCACCTTGCGGAGAAGATTGCTGTTGACGAGACTTCTGAATACGAGCAAGCATTTCAGCAGAAGGCGGTAACACCTGCGCTTTCAACTCTGGTTTTCTCAATTTATCTTGAGAAAGCATTTGCACATTAGCAGGTTTTGCTTGTTCTAGAGAATCCTTTTTCAAATCCACTTTAGGAACTTGTCTAGGAGGATCTTTCTTTTTGTCTGTATTCTGCGAAACAGATTTTTGTGGTGCAGGTTGTTTTTTCACCTCTTGCTTTACAGAAGTTGTTTCTTGTTCTTTAACTTCTGGTTTAGCAATTTCTTTAGTAGCATCTTTTGCTACTGGTTTCTTTGGAGCAATTACAACCTTTGGAGTCGTAGGCTTTTTCTTTCCCAAAGTACCTGTTAACTTTCTACCCGTTGCAGAAGTTGTAGAAGCCTGTTCCGCAGGAGCCTGTTCTGCAGGAGTTTGTTCATCTGCTTTTGCAGGTTGTTTTTTCTTGTTGCGAGCGTCTTGTTTACGCTTTTCTTCTTCTGCAGCTTTTTCAATGGTCGCAAATTGTGAAATAGGTACAGGGCTAAAAGCGGTTTTAACTTCAAACCCATTATCACGGAGCAACTTCAAAACGACATTTGAAGTCAGCCCTTTTTCTTTTGCCCATTGGCTTGGTTTTTTGTGTTCTTCATTACTCATCTAGTCTATGCTCCAAAATTATTCTTCAACGGAACCTTCTTCTTTAGAAACTTCGACTTCTTCACTAATTTCCGAACTTTCTTCAAGCATATCTTCCAAAGGGCGTCTTTCTACAACTTCACGAATAATTTCTCTTTGTTTCGGAGTCAAAACTCTTTCTTTTTCTTCTTCACTCTTTTCAGACCATTCTTTTTCGCCAAATACATCTAAAGAACGGCTTACCAAGGTAGAAGCAAGACGAACATTCTGTCCATTGCGACCAATTGCCTGAGCCAAGTTTTCAGTATCAATAATCACAACGATACGATTTGTTCTAGGAATTTCAATGAACTTCACAATGTTTGCAGGGCTAAGAGCATGGCGGATATAAGTTTCTACATCTTCGCTCCAAACTACAAATTCAATGCGTTCATTAGAGAGTTCACGAACAATAGCTTGTACGCGAGCACCTTTCATACCAACGCAAGCGCCAACAGGGTCTATACGTTCATCGCGAGCTAAAACAGCGATTTTTGCACGATAGCCCGGGTCACGGACAATATTTTTAATTTCAACAGAGCCTTCATAAATTTCAGGAACTTCTTGTCTAAGCAATTCTTTCAAGAAAGATTCATGTGTTCTTGAAAGCACAACAAGTGGAGAACCAAATTTGGCATTTTCATCAATTTTTAAAATAACTGCTTTAACAGAATCACCTTGTTTCCAACGTTCTTTACGAATCTGTTCACGTTGAGGCAAAATAGCTTCTGTAGAACCCAAATTGATAATCAAGTTCGGGCCTTCAATGCGAGTCACTTCACCAGAAATCAAAGAGCCAATACGATTTTCGTAAACCTTCTGGATTTTGACTCGTTCGGCATCACGCATACTTTGCATCAAAAGTTGTTTTGCATTCTGAATCGCCTGGCGTCCAAAAGCAGACATAGGCACTTCCATTTCAAGCGTATCGCCAGCCTGAGCATCTTCATTGAATTCACGAGCTTCGTCAACGAGCATATAATGTTCATCGAGCTGTTGAACTTCTTCTGCACTCATTTCAGCATCATAGTCGGGGAAATCTTCCACCACTTCTACACGCAAAAATACTCGCACTTCGTTTGTTTCCATATCAATATCAACATCGATATGCTTGCTAAGTTGCAAGTACTTTTTAGCGGCAGCTGTCAAAGAATCTTTCAAAGCTTTGATAACTGTTTCATCGTCCATATTCTTTGCTTCAATAACATTCTTCAAAGAATCCAACAGACTTAATTTTGCTTCGTGTTTCATAGTGAGCCCTCTTGATACTAAATTTGAACATCTGCTTTAGCAGAAAGGATTTCGGAACGTGGTACTTGCATATCTCCTGCGTTTCCCATCAATTCCACGGTTAAACATTCATTATCAACGCTTTTTAAAACGCCAGTCACAGGTTTTCCTGTTGAACGCGTAATTCTCAAGCGTCTCCCAACATTTCTCAAAAAATCCGCTTCGGACTTCAATGGGCGGTCTAGGCCTGGCGAAGAAACTTCTAAAGTAAAAGCCCCTTCTATTACATCTGGGTCCAAATCCAAAGCAGCAGAAAGCGTTCTACTGACTTTAGTACAATCACCAATAGTCACGCCTTCAGGTTTATCAACAAACAAGCGAAGCATTTTACGCTTGCCCGCTTGGAACAAATCGGCCTCCACTAAAGAAACATTCCCAGCTTCACAAGCAGCGGCAATCATCGAATTCAATTTTTCTTGGGTTATCAAAACCACCTCATATAAAAGAATGGCCCGTTCAGCCGAACGACCCATTAGTTAGAACAAATAGAGAAAATTTTTTAAAACTTTTCAAGCAAATTTCTTAAATCATACCACTTTTTGGCCTTTTTTCAAGGAGATTCACTTGTTTTTCAAAAGAAAATCTTTTTTCCTTTAGCATTTTTTATCTTTAGCTTATGCTCACAACCATTATCTTACTATTAGTCTCATTAGCTGGCATAACCATCAGCTTCCTTTATTTTCGCAAAAATTTACGCCACATTGCTCAGAAAAACGCAACAGAACCTTCTACATTTAAACGCGCCATGAACTACCCCTTAACAATTATTTGGTATGCGTATTTAATAATCTTCTTTGCCGGCGTATTTATAAACAACGTCTTTTTGAAATAAAAAAGTTTGTAGAACACAATGTAAAAAAAAAGGAAGGGAGAAGTTAGACTTTTTAAAAAAGGGAATTTTTATTTATTTCCATTTAATTTTAAAAAATGAAATATATTTTCATAAAAGCTTGTAATAATAGTTTTTAAATGCGAAAGGAATCAATATGCCAGGCAATACTTTCAAAGAAGCAACACGAGTACAATTACCAGCTCTTGTGCATTTGACGCGCCTTGGCTACAAATATTATAACAAGATTCCTATGGGGGCTACTGCTCTATACGACCCCAGTACCAATATCTTGAAAAATATTTTTGCCACTCAGTTTAAAAAATTAAATCCAGATACAACTCTATCAGCAGAAAACATCCTTTCTGATATTCGCAAAGAATTAGATGATGATGACTTAGGACGGCAATTTTATAAACGATTAACTTCAGTTTTTCCTGTTCGATTAATTGATTTTGAACACCCAGAAAATAATGTTTACCATTGTACTGCTGAATTCACTTGTAAAAATGGCGATGATGAATTCAGACCCGATATAACTCTTTTCATAAATGGTTTGCCGCTTGTTTTTATTGAAGTTAAAAAGCCCAACAATTTTGAAGGAATTGTTGCAGAAAGCAAGCGACTAAATAAAATTCGTTTTCCAAACAAAAAATTTCGCCGTTTCATTAATATCACTCAGTTGATGATTTTTTCAAACAACATGGAATACGATGCTAAGGGAGGAATCATTCCTATAGAAGGTGTCTTTTATTGCACCGCTGCAAGAACTGAAGCTAAGTTCAACTGTTTCCGTGAAGAGAATCCATTAAATGGACCTATTGCTCCTTTTCATAAAACTTTCCCCTATTTACCAATAGATAAAGAAACTGAAAAAAAGATTCTACTAGACTTCAATGTTCCTGTTTTAAGACAAAATGCAGAATACCAAACAAATTGCGATGTAAACACTCCAACAAACCGAGTCCTTACATCTATGGCTAGTCCAGAACGTTTACTTTTTCTTCTCAAATACGGAATAGCCTACATACACGAAGAAAAAGAAGAGGATGATGGTTCTATTAAAATAAAAGATGAAAAACACATTATGCGCTACCAGCAAATGTTTGCCACTCTAGCCATTCGTGAAAAACTAAATACTGGAACAAAATCTGGAGTTATTTGGCACACACAAGGCTCTGGAAAAACAGCCTTGTCATATTACTTAACAAAAGTCCTTAAAGATTTTTATGCCGAAAAAAATACCGTTTCAAAATTTTATTTCATCGTAGATCGTCTTGATTTATTAGAACAAGCAAGCGACGAATTTTCAGCTAGAGGAATAAGCGTATCCAAAGCCAATTCAAAAAATGAACTAATGAAACAATTCCGAGAATCCCAGGCTTTAGAAGGAAATTCTGGAAAAGATGAAATCACAGTTGTAAACATTCAAAAGTTCAAAGAAGATCCAACCGAAATAGAATTACCAAAATACGCCACAAACTTACAACGTATTTTTATTATGGACGAAGCTCATCGTGGTTATAAACCCGAAGGTTGTTTCCTTTCCAATCTTTTCAATGCCGACAAAAATTCTATAAAAATTGCTCTCACTGGAACTCCGCTTATTGGGAACGAAAAAGCCAGTTGCAAAGTCTTTGGCGATTATTTTCACACCTATTATTACGACCGTTCTATTCAAGACGGCTATACATTAAAAATCATCCGTGAAGAAATTGAAACTAGTTATCGCAAAAAAATCACAGAAGCTTTTGAAAACGTACAGAAATTAGTTGAAAAGGGTTCCGTTTCCAAAAACCAAATTATTGAACACCCCACATATTGTAAAGCGTTACTCACCTACATCATCAATGACTTACTACAATTTCGAAACAATCAAACAAGTAACGAAATTAGTGGCAACGAACTTGGCGGAATGATTATTTGTGAAACTTCAGAGCAAGCAAGAAACCTCTATGCCATTTTTGAAGAAGTCTTAGCAGAAATTAACGCAGAAAATTCTAAACCGCAGAATTTAAAAGCTGGTTTGATTTTATTTGATAGTGACGACAAAGAAACACGCAAACAAATTGTTAAAGATTTTAAGAAAAACTTTAAAATAGACGTTTTGATTGTTTTCAATATGTTACTAACTGGATTTGACGCTCCTCGTTTAAAACGCTTATACTTTGGTCGAAAAATCAAAGACCATAATTTATTGCAAGCCGTAACACGCGTCAATCGTCCATACAAAAATATGAAACATGGTTTCTTAATTGATTTTGCAGATATTAAAGCAAATTTTGAAGAAACCAATGAAGCTTATCTTCGCGAATTAAATCGTTACAATTCAGACCAAAATGAAAATGATAATTCTTCAGACAGTATGCTTCCTAATATGTATCAACAAGTAATGGAAGATAAAGACGAATTAATAGAACAAGTTCGAGAAACAAGACAAATTCTTTTTGAATATTCAACAGACAATGCTGAAATATTCTCACAAGAAATTTCTTCTGTAGAAGATAAAAGTATTTTGATAAAACTTCGTAAAGCATTAGAACTCGCTAAAGATGCATTCAATTTAGTACGCACCTTTGGTGATGACAATCTAAAAGAAGAATTCAAAAAATTCCAAATCGAAAAACTCCCTCAAATGCTTATAGAAGTTAATCATCGCATCGCAATAATCAACCAGAAAGAAGCTATTATAAATGGAAACGATTCTCGTTTTGCTATTAACTCAGCTCTTTTTAATATTGAATTCAATTTTAGTTGCATTAGCAAAGACGAATTAAAAATTATTGATGACGGGGCTGAACTTTGTGAAAAATACAACAAAGTCAAACATGGATTATCAAAAATTTTTGACCATGAAGACCCTGAATATATAAGCCTTGAAGAAGCCTTTCACGAAATATGCAAAAAACATGGTTTTAAACCAGCTAACATTGCTGAATACAACGAAGAAACAAAAGCATTACACGAAATATTAACACGTTTAAAACAACTTGAAAAAACAAATAACGCTATTTTAAACCATTATAATGGAGATAAAAAATTCGCCTATGTCCATAAACGTATTCGCGAAGAAAATAAAACTCGTGAATCAATACATAAAGCCCCCATTATTTCAAAATACGACGAAGACATTGTTAAAGCACTTACAACTATTAAAGCAACTATTGATGAAAAAGTTTACAATAGAAACGACATCCTTAAACAAGATGATTATTTTGAACGGACTGTAACGCAACAAATAGCTCTTGGACTTCAGCAATTTGAAAATTTAAATCCAGAAACAGAAGACTACACATTTATTCAAAAACGTATTACAAAACAATACATAGACCAATACAACTCTTTTTATCGCTTATAGGTACACCCATGAATATTAAAGATAAAACCATCGCACTTATAGATTCTCTAAAAGCAACATGCCAAACTTTTGGCATGGGAAATGATGGTAACGAATACAAAGTTATTACTCAAGTATTTTTATACAAATTTATGGCAGATAAATTTGGTCATGAAATCAAAAAAATTAAAATGCCTTGCATAAAAACTCTAATAGACGCAAAAGACCAATGGGAACAAGCCTATGCCAAACTCTCTAACAAAGACCGCGAAAAAATTTTCGCATTCTTACCACCAGAAGTTCCGCAACTTGAACCAGAACATTTAATAGGTAATCTCTGGAACAAGCAAACTCGCGGAGAATTTGATGTAATTTTTGACGAAACAATGATTGACATTGCGCAAAAAAACATTTCAATCTATTACACAAAAACATCTAGTGAAACTAAAATTCCTATTTTCGAAAAACTCACTCATTTTGTCACCGACGATGCCAAACGTGCCGAATTTGCGAGAGCTCTTGTTGACAAACTTGCCAAATTCAGTTTTGAAGAAGCATTCAGTGAACATTATGACTTTTTCTCCGATATTTTTGAATACCTTATCAAAGATTACAACACAGCTGGTGGCGGAAAATACGCAGAATACTATACACCAAAAGCTATAGCCAAAATTATGGCTCAGCTATTAGTTGGTGACGATTCTGATTTGCACAATATTGAATGTTATGACCCAAGTGCAGGAACAGGCACATTACTTATGGCACTAAGTCACCAGATTGGTGAAGACCGTTGCACCATCTTCTCGCAAGACATTTCGCAACGCAGTAACAAAATGCTCAAATTGAATTTACTATTAAATGGACTTGTTTCTAGTTTAGACCATGCTATTCAAGGCGACACCCTTTTAGAACCTTATCATAAAAACCATGATGGAAAAACTTTAAAGCAATTTGATTATGTAGTAAGTAACCCTCCATTCAAAATGGATTTTAGCGATTCTCGAGACATTATTGAAAGCAAATGGACAAAACGTTTCTGGGCAGGCGTTCCAAAAATTCCAAACAAGAAAAAAGAAAGCATGGCTATTTACACTTGCTTCATTCAACATGTGGTAAATAGCATCAAAGAAAATGGTAAAGGCGCAATTGTTATTCCAACAGGATTCATTACTGCAAAATCGGGAATTGAACGCAAAATTTTGGAACGCATCGTTGACGAACATATCGTTTATGGCGTAGTGAGCATGCCGAGCAACGTATTTGCAAATACTGGCACCAACGTAAGCGTACTATTCTTCGACAAGAGCAAGAAAAAGACCGATAGCGACAAAGTCACCCTTATTGATGCAAGCAAACTTGGCAAGGAATACAAGGACGCGAACGGCCTCAAGAAAGTCCGTTTAGAAGACAACGAAATAGAAAAAATCGTGAGCACATTCCGCAAGACCAAAGCCGTCGAAGACTTCAGTGTAGTCGTAACCTACAACGAAGTCAAGGAAAAGGGCTACAGTTTGAGCGCTGGCCAATATTTTGACATCAAAATTGATTATGTGGATATTACTGAAGAAGAATTTAATTCACAAATGAAGGCCGATATGGAAGAACTTAATGCAATGTTTGCTGAAAGTCATAAACTGGAAAAGGAAATACAGAAACAACTAGCTTCATTGTCATTGCAAGGAGCAACAGCGACAAAGCAATCTAAATAAAGGTTTAGTAAAGATAGGCATAAATATGAGTTTGGAAAAAGAAATCAAACTGGGTGAAAACCGGACCTTGGAGTTCAAAAAGGAACTCCCTAGGGAATCCCACAAGTGGCTAAAGACAATCGTCGCCTTTGCAAATGGTGCCGGTGGCAGGTTTGTTATAGGTGTGAATGATGAACGGCAAGTTGTCGGCCTGCCCGCCCATACGGACATTTTCAAACTCAAGGACTCAATCGCAGATGCCATTGCTCAGGCCTGCAATCCACAAATTGTATTCGATATCTATCAGGAATCGGTAAATGACCGCGTTGTCTTGGTAGTGGAAGTTTTTCCTGGTAACAGCACGCCTTATTATCTCAAAAAACTTGGTATTGAAAGCGGAACATTTATTCGCCTTGGAGCCACGACTCGATTAGCCGATGAAAATACGATATTTGAACTGAATTTAAAGAAACAGCGCCGCTATTATGATGAACTCCCCCGTGCAGAACTGAAAGTATCCAGAAGGGATGTGCAGCGACTGTACCGGAATTTTGAAAGCCATAGCGGAAAAAGGATTCCCAAGGATTTTCTTTTCAATACTGGCCTACTCCGTGAAGACGGCGGGTCTTTGGTTGCCACTAATGCCTATGCGATTTTTGCCGGAATCCCTGATTTCTTTTGCAAAATTCAATGTGCTCGTTTCCGCGGAAAGGACCGGGTTGAATTTTTAGACAAGAAAGACTTTGAAGGCCCTTTGCTGGATCAAGTTGACGGAGCGTTTAAGTTTGTACAAACTTATCTCAAGACGATTGTCAAGTTTGAAGGACTTTACCGTCGGGAATCTTGCGAATTGCCGGAGAAGGCTTTGCGTGAACTAATCCTAAATGCGGTTATCCATCGCAATTACATGATGAGTTCCTGCGTGCAAGTCGCAGTTTACGATGACCGCGTGGAGATTTCGTCGCCAGGGGCCTTGTATGGAACTTTGACTCTGGAAGAGGCTCTTTCTGGACGGTCTTCTATTCGGAATAAACTCCTGGCATCGGTCTGTGAAAAACTGGGCGTGGTCGAAGGTTGGGGAACTGGACTCAAAAAGATTATTGATACTTGCAAGGAACTTAAAATTAGACCACCCGAGTTCCTTGAAATTGGTGATTTGCTTAGGGTTAACTTTTATAGGGCCAAAATGAGTGACCCTAATAATGATACAATAAATGAAAATACTAGGGAGAAAACTAGGGAGAAAACTAGGGAGAAAAATAAAACTAGGGAGAAAATTATTCAGGCTATAAAAAACAAGCCTGACATAACAACGGCGGAACTTTCGAGCTTGCTAGAAATCTCGTCAAAAGGCGTTGAGTGGCAATTGAGAGAACTAAAGAAAAAAGGAGTGATTCGCAGAGTTGGTGCAGACAAAGGCGGACACTGGGAGATAATTGAAAATTGAAGTTTTTGATGCCACACGTATCTGTCGATTTTCCTAACGGAAAATCAAGAAAAAAGGATGAAATTGTCATTGCGAGGAGCAATAGCAACGAAGCAATCCACTAGCGTCATCTTGAGTGAAACGAAGTGAAGTCAAAGAATCTAGGAAAAGAAATATGATAGATATTATTGCGATTTGTATTAGTTTAGCCTCTCCATTTCCTATTACTGAAGGAACTATGAAAGATCGTATAGAAGAGTATAGGAATATTCGCTCGGAAAGAATTCTATGTGGAATATGTTGATGAAATTAGAAGAAGGTGGTTTAACTAGTCATTGCGAGGAGCGATAGCGACGAAGCAATCTAAATGCAGGTTAGAAAAAAAGATTATGGAAATGACGAAATACAAATTGGGTGATTTATGTAGAATAGCTTCTTCAAAGAGAATCTTTGAAAGCGAATATGTTGAAAAAGGAGTTCCATTTATTAGGGGACAAGAAATTTCTGATGGGAGTGTTTTAGATCCGAAAGCATCTTTTGAATGCTATATTTCTCAAAGCCGTTACGAGGAAATAAAAGAAAAATATGGAAAGCCTACTAAAGGTGATATATTGATAACGGCTGTTGGCACCATTGGGAATTTATGTTATTTAGACAAAGATATTGATTTTTACTTCAAAGATGGTAATGTAATTTGGTTTTCTGAAATAATCTCATCGTGTGAAGGCAAGTTTTTGTTTCATTTCATGAAAAGTTCTTTTTTTAAGGACCAATTGAAATATTTCATGATAGGAGCTGTGCAAAAAGCATTAACCATAGATATGCTAAAGAAAGTGGAAGTTCCTTTACCCCCTTTATCAGAGCAAAAGAAAATCGCTTCCGTTCTTTCCGCATTAGACGACAAAATCGCCCTGAACAAAAAGATGAACCAGAAACTCGAACGCATGGCAAAACGCCTATACGACTACTGGTTCGTCCAATACGACTTCCCCGACAAAAACGGCCACCCCTACAAAACCACCGGCGGCCCCATGACGTACAGCCCTACCCTCAAAAGGGAAATACCAATGGGCTGGGAAGTGAAAAATGTAAATGATGTGACGACATCCGTGAGGGGCGTTTCTTACAGTTCTGATGACGAGAAAAGTAAAACGGATTCCAATGTGGTTCAAATATTGAGAGGCAACAACATTTCTGGAAGCCGATTTGTATTTGACAGTAATGACGTCTTTGTTTCCTCCGATTTAGTTGCGGAAGAACAGAAAATTTCCAAATTTGATATTGTGATGACAATGTCTAGCGGTAGTAAAGAGCATGTTGGTAAGTCTGCCTTGGCCCTATATGATATGCCGTATTCTTTTGGTGCATTCTGCAGTAAATTTACCCCCAATGCAGAAACAAAATATTTCATTGATTGCTATCTGCATTCTGAGATATTCATCAAATACATTCGTCAAACATGCTCCGGAACAGGAATCAATAACTTGACAAATGGACATTTTGATAAATCTCTATTTGCATGGCCGACAGAAGACATTTTGAAGGCGTTTAATGAAAAGGTTTCTGCTATTTATGAACAACGTGGCGTAATCGAACGAGAAATCACTCGCCTTACCGCCCTCCGCGACAAACTCCTCCCGCTCCTCATGAACGGCCAAGTAGAGGTGGAATAATTTCTTATAATTTATCAATAATTGCAAAAGGTAATCTATGTGATTTTTATGATTCAAGAAAGCATAGTAATTGAAGTATTGGCGTTATATGGCAAAGGTTGTGTTGAGTCGTCATCTTTGAATATATGGTCAAAAGCATTATCGAAATTTGGAATTGATGTAGCTAAAGAAGTGATAAAGGAAAAAATAAAAACACTTGAAAAAGAACTTATTTGTTATTCAAAATTATGTGGAATAAAGAAAATTAAATACTCAATATATTTATTTTCGAATAATCGTCCTTTTTGGGCGCTATCAATAGAAGGCGGAGATATTAATCATTTTTGTGACTTAATGGGACTAACATTACTATCTCAAACGCAAGAAGAATACCTTTCAAATTGCATTAACAAAAATACTTGTGTGCTTCTAGAAGAAAAAACATTTTTCATAAACTAGCATAATCTTTTGTCGATAAGTAATTACAGTATGCTGTAAAAACAACTTGACATACTCTTGTTTTTACACTATTTTTGAATTATGCAAACAATCATAAAAACATTACGAGAACAACATTCTTATTCACAAGAAGAGCTTTCTCAAAAACTAGAAATTTCACGCCAGACTTATATAAAATATGAAAACGGCGCTAATGAAATGCCTCTTGATATTGTGCGAAAACTATCAAAATTATTTGATGTTGATTATTCATGTCTTATAGACAATGTTTTGCCAACCGAGCCACAGTACAACATCCAAAAGTCAAGTCAAAATGTTGAAAAAATAGATATTCGTATTAATATTCCAGAAAAAAATATTTCCAAGTTTAAGCAAGTTTTCTTGTATATTCTTGCTAAGGTTGGAGCAAAGCCAAATGTTGGGCAGACTGTTCTTTATAAGCTATTGTACTTTATAGATTTTGATTATTACGAAATGTATGAAACTCAATTAATGGGGCTTTCATATATCAAAAATACTTATGGCCCAACTCCCGTTGATTTTGCAAAGATTGTAAAAGAAATGCAGAGAGATAAACAAATCGAAGAAATTAGAACAGAATTTTATAATCACGAAATGTTAAAATATCTTCCTTTGCAAAAACCAGATTTGACAAAGTTATCAGCACAAGAAATTAATTTTATTGATTCTGTTTTAGAAAAACATTCCGATAAAACAGCAACAGAACTTTCTGCATTCTCTCATAAAGATATTCCTTGGATAGGTGCAAAAAATAAAGAAATTTTAGAGTACGAAGCTGTATTTTATAGAACACCGGAAACCTCTGTTCGTACTTATGTGGAGGAAGATGATTAATTACGAATTTCTTCCTAAATTTGAAAAAGATTTTAAGGCCCTATTCAAACGATTTCAGACGTTAGATTCTGATTTTGAAAGATTTAAAAAATTTTCGCTAGAACCTCATTTTGAGCAAAAAATTGAAACCTCGTCTTTTGTAAAAATAGAGGGATCTTGTGGAACAAAATACTTATCATACAAGGTGAGAAAATTTGCTTGTAGAGCTTTAATGGGAAAAGGTAGTCACTCAGGAATAAGAATTATTTTTATCTGGGAGTCTGATTTAAGAAAAATCACTTTTGTAGAAATTTATTTTAAAGGCGATAAACCTTTAGAAAATAAAGAAAGATTAAAAAGAGTAATAAAAGAAATAATGAGTTAATAAATCTACCTATTCCAGCCGGAATGGCCGTCGCCGTAATAAAGTGGTTCGTCGTTTTCATCGTTACTAGTAAAATGTGCAGAGCCTTTTACGCCAAGCCAAGCGCGCATTTTTTTAATTCGCGTTGCGGAGTCTTTTGTTTGGCCCAAATTTTCGCCTTGTGTGTGCGAAATTTTGCTTTGCTGCTGCAAGCGATTTTCTTGATTTCTTTTAGGCGATTCTTGCATATTTTTCCTTTCTTTATTGCTAAATAAATTAGTAAAAGAAGAAATACAAAAAAAGAGTTTTTTTATAAAGACATCGGCGAAGGTTCCCTTCGCCGATGCCTTTAAATTTTACCTTAATCTGATTTGAATTATTTCAAAGTGATTGATTTTTTAGAAAGGGTTTTTCCTGCAGATTCAACACAAGCAATGTATTTTCCGGCAGGGAGTTTCTTTAAATCTATCGTAGAATTTCCAGAAACTTTTTTGTTGAATACTAATTTTCCTTTCGCATCAAATAATTTGAAATCAGAGGCTTCTTGTGCCTGCAAATACAAAGTGCGATTTTGTAAAGCAAAAACAGGAGTTTTTGAAGCCAAGTGTTTCTGAATATTCAACCCAACATTTGTTCCTTCTGGAGCACCGAAAATAAGGCCTCGCCCGACAGAACTCATATAAACAAGGCCAAAGACATTCATATCGCCAACCACAAAGTTTCCGTTGCCTGGCCCGCCAAATTGGTGGGCGTCATCGTTAATGCGAATCCAAGATTCTCCCTTGTCTGTAGAACGATAAAGTCCTAATGGGTTTTCGCTTCCGCCAGCAACACCCCAGATAAAAATAGTTTCATAACCAGCGCCTTCTTTTGCTTTTCCAAGTCCAACAGAAATGGCAGTAGAAACAGCAGGCAAACGAGTCCAAGTGTTACCGCCATCTTCACTATAAGCAAGTCCATTTTCAGAATAACCTTTTTGAAGCCAAACTTGTGATTGATCTAGTGGTACCCACAAGTGACCTTCTTTTCCAGGAACAGTCCGGATTAAACCACCACCGTTGTAATATTCGCCAGCGGCATCATTCTGGAGCCTTGTGCCAGCATTTGCAAAAGTAGCACCTTTATCTGTTGAAACTTTTAAATAACCTTGAGCATCAACCAAATAAAATTTTTCAGCATTAACTGGGTCAGGAACGATTCTTGCGTATTGGCATTGCCCATCAAGTCCTTGAACCTTTTCCCAAGTTTTTCCATTATCTGCAGAGCGGTAAACATCACTACTATTGTCAGGCCTGTGTAAAATTACTTCTCCATCGGCAGACATAGAAAGAGTTCCTTGAGAGCCTTTGAGCGTCGTTTCTAATTTTGTCCACGTTTCTGCATTATCATCTGAACGATACATTACATCGCTTGAAATTCCAGTGCCTGTTGAGTAATCTGTAACATGACCTGTACGAACAAATGAACCTGAAAGTGGAGCATAGCCAAGACTATTTGTAGTTCCAATATTTGGAGAATGCCTTGGGGTACTTTTTGCAATGTCAGTGTAACGCGCACCATCATAATCACCAATAGCAGTTACAAGAGGGCCGCCAGGAATACTTACAATATCTAAAGGAACAGTTTCTTCAATGCCTTTAGATTGAAATTTCCAAACAGGCACTTTGGCAGAAATATCATCTGTTTGAAATACGCCGTTCCCGCTAGTAACCCAAGCTTCTTTAGTGTTGAATGGGTTGAATTCAATAGAGCCTGCCCAGTGAATCACATTACCCAAAATCCAGCTAGTTCCGTTTGCATCTGCGTTTACACCTGCATTATAATCTTGCCCATGAGTCCAGGTATTTCCGCCATCAAGAGAAACATAAATTCTGTCCCCCCAGCCATCGATTCCTTCTTTGTAATAGTGTCGCCCGCCATAGAAACAAAGTGTAGTGGCAATAATATGCTTTGGGTTTTCCGGGTTAATAGAAATACCGCCAAAACCATGACTTGCGCTTTGACTCCCGTCTCCCATGCGAGCTTCTGTGCTACCATCTTGGAAAGGCGTTATGTTTGTCCAATTTCCAGAAGAAATATTGTATTTATAAATAGCACCTTTAGAAACTGAATGTGGGCCAGGAGAACTTGAATACGTAAGGTAAAGGTTGCCCTCTGCAATTTTTGCACGGTTTGGCATTAAATTAGCTGGGCCGCCAGAAATTAAATTCCAAGTAGCGCCGCCATCTTTACTTACGTATAAATTATCAGAAGTTTCTGAAATTCCCATATATAAAACTTTAGAACTCCCGTCAGCATTTTTCCCTTGCGTTTCATCAAAAAGAACAAAGCTAATTCCGTTTACATTTGTTAAGCCATTTCCTGTAGCACTAGAAAGCGCAACCTCATAAACATTAGCCCAAGATTTTCCGTAATCAGTACTTTTGAAAAGTCCTTTGGTGCGGCTACCGCAAAAAAGAATATTTGGCATATTAGGGTCCACTACGAGTTTTTCACCAGTTTGCCTACCCATACCATTTCCGTGAGCGAAAAATTCTACATAAGAAGTGTCCCAAGATTCACCATAATTTTCGCTTCTGAGAATAGCGGTGCGGCCATCACTAAAATAACCAGTTCCTGCTAAAACATAAATGCGTTTTGGGTCTGTTGGGTCAATAGCAAACGCTTCTGCTCCGTAAAGGCCGACATCTTGTTGGCTTATCCAATCGGTAAGCGGAACCCATTTGCTGTCTTCAAAATTGTAGCGGTAAACGCCACCCACATCAGTACGAGCGTACAAGAGATTTTCTTGTTTCGGGTGAAAGAGAACGGCGTTGACAAAACCGCCACCATCAAAACGCACGTTTCCCCATTCATAATTTTCTGCAAAAGCAAAAAGAACTCCCATAGCGATTATTAACGCTGTCTTTTTCACAATACAACTCCTTTTTAAACACTCTGCAAAATATATCATTATTTCTTTTACACTTTTTCTTTTGTAAACAAAAAAAACTCCCTAAAAGCTAAAGAACTTCTAGGGAGTTTTAAAAACAAGAATAATTATTCTTGCATATCGGCAAGTGCTTCTTTCAATTCATCAACTGTCAAAATGTATTCATCAATCATTTGAGGTTTAGAATCCAAGAAGTCTAAAATCATTTTTAAACGGTCTTCTTTGAAAACAATTTTCAATTGTCTGGACGCATGACCTTTATAGCCCCATTCTTTAAGCAATTCATCGGTCAGAACAAAGCTATCTTCAAATGACACAAAGTGCATTGGACCATAAACCGCAATATTCTTTTCTAACTGCATACATTCTGGTTCAGCAGAAGTCGGGTTAGCCATAAATTTCTGAATGTGACGAGTTCTGACATCTCTCGTTTTGTCAATGCGCATATAGCCATGAATCAAATATTTATTTTTCAAATCAGATTCAGACAAGCCTTCATAACGAGTCCCAAAAAGGATATAACGACTCTTGGCTTTTACAATGGCATTTACATTTTTCACATTGTAACAGCTCATAAAACCATAAGTACTACTTTCGTAGTTTGGTTCATACAAATAAAGCCCTTTTTCATTTTCATTCAGCTGATCCCGAACAGGTACTGCTGCTTCTCGGCTTGTTTCAACATAGAGCAAAGAACCGGCATTCATGCCACGATAGTCTTGCCAACCATCTAAATTGATTTGTATTTTCGGCATAGTTATCCACCTATATAAAGAACCTCCGAAAAGCATTTCAGAGGCCAATTCGGTTAAAATAAGGGCATCCGAATAAAAATCCGGAAGCCACTTTCACCAAGAACTTTCAAAGAAAACTTCTAAAAAAGTCCCAAACAACAAAACGTTCACATACAAATGTAATGTTTCCAAAAGGCAAGATACATTTTTAATACGAAAAAGTCAACTTTTTTGCAGAAATATTCTTTTTGCCGAACAAAAAAGCACCTTTTTCAAAAAATTCAACCGTATCTGTAGTCCAAAAATCCGTTTTTCCTGTTTTTTGAAGGCGATTTTCTATTTCTGGATGCCTTTTTAAATAATCTACCGTTTTATTAGCCACAATTTCTCCTTGAGAAATCAAACGCACTCCTTTGGGTAAAAATTTTTGAATTACCGGACTCAAAAGCGGATAATGGGTGCAAGCAAGTAAAACGGTATCTATAGCAGAGTCTTTGGCAAAAAGAGCATCAATATCCCGTTTTATAAAGAATTCAGCCCCAGGTGAATCTAATTCTCCATTTTCTACTAATGGTACCCAAAACGGGCAAGCTTGTTGCGAAACAACCAAATCTGGAGAAAAATGTGAAATTTCCATTAAATAACTTTCCGAAGAAACAGTCCCTGGCGTTGCAAAAATGCCAACATGACCAGATTCTGAAAACTCTCCAATACATTCTGCTGTTGGGCGAACAATCCCTAAAACTCTGTTTTGTGGTGCTATTTTAGGCAAATCATTTTGTTGAATCGTACGAAGCGCTTTTGCTGAAACTGTATTACAAGCAAGAATAACTAGCGGGCACCCCAAATCAAAAAGTGCTTGAACGGCTTGTAATGTATAGCTGTAAATTGTTTCAAAGCTTCGTGCGCCATACGGCGCACGAGCGTTATCACCTAAATAAACAAAATCATATTCAGGAAGGCTTTTTTGCAGCTCTTTTAAAATAGTCAAACCACCAAAGCCAGAATCAAAAACACCTATCATAAAACTTGTTCCATTCTTGTGCGCACTTCAGGAATCACAAAATCACGAATTTTCAACTTGCCTTCTTTTTCAAAAACTTCTTTTAAATCCAAAGGCTCACAAACATTCACATTAACAGATGTAACTTTAGAATCTTTTCTAGCTTCCCAAGCCGAACGTGTTCCACGAATCACAATAGGAATAATTGTTGCTTGCCAATCGGCTGCAAGCCTAAAACCGCCACTTTTAAAAGGGTGCAATTTAGAATCTTTTGAGCGCGTCCCTTCAGGAAAAACAACAATCCGCGGGACTTGAGAATCTAAAAGTTCCTGTTGAGCTTCTTTACCACCACCCGATGTTTTACGGCGAATAAAAACACAACCTAATTGTTTCATCCAAAAATTCAAAAAAGGAATTCGTTTCAATTCATATTTTGCTAAAAAACCAATAGAGCGACCTAACGTTAAAAAAACAACTGGTATATCAGAATAAGATTGGTGGTTTGCAATAATCACTACCGGCCGAGACCAATCTACTTTAGCTAAAAGCGACTGATTCTCTATGTGTAAATTTATTCTTAAAATTCTCATGCAGAATTCAGAAAATTCTTGCACGCGACGTTCTAACCATTGCGGGATTTCTCTAAAAAATATCCGCCTAAAAGTAATTTGAACAATAGCATAAGCCATATAAGCCAATGCTTTAATAACCACAAAAATTTTAAACAACAACAAAGGCATTTTGGAATCCTTTAACGGTTTTTCTAAACAAGTTAAAAACTGTGAAGGACGAAAAAGAACTTTCTTACCTTTCCAAAACCGCTCTTTGCAATATAGTAAAACAAGAACCGCTTCTGCCCGAGTAACCCCAACATAAAATAATCGACGTTCCTCTGCCAGTTGATTTTTCCGCTTTTTTCTGTTTCCTTCACATTTTCCAGGAGTAAGTCCTTCTGCTAATCCGGCATAAAACACCACTGGAAACTGTAACCCTTTAGAAGCATGAACCGTCATTACCTGAATTCCATCGCTATTTTCTGTCCATATTGGGAAGCCAGCGTCTTGTAAAGCCATTTCATAATATTCTCTTTGTCTATTATAGCGCACAAGAATGGCAAAATCAGAATATTTCAAATTATAATCCAAACGCATTTCCCGGATACGAACCGACAAGCGCCTGATTTCTTCTCTAGCACAATCACTTTCCCAAAATTCTGGAATGCGATTTTCTAAAAACAATTCATCTTGCCTACGATTCCCAGCACGCAAAACTTTCCGCAAAAGAGGCGGTTTATTTACAAAAATTCTATTTGCCAAATAAAGCACTTGTGGCACAGAACGATAATTCCATTCTAAACGAATCAAGGTGCTTGCCTGAAAATCTTTTCTGAACCTTAAAATGTTACCTATGTCAGCGCCACGGAAACCATATATAGCTTGGTCATCATCACCTACAGCAAACAAACTTTTTCTATCACCCAACAAAGCACGCACCAAACGATATTGACTAGGGTTAATATCTTGGTATTCATCTACTAAAATTTCTTGAAACTTATCTTGTAAAACACTCCTTGCTTCTTGAAATTTTTCTATTAGTGTAATGGCTAAATAAATTAAATCTTCAAAAACAACTTCTCCTGTCTCCTTTATTTTTTGTCGACAAATTTCTGTCTTTTTAAAAACCGAAGAAGAAAGAGAATCTGAAAATAATTCATCTCTAGAAATATCTTTTGCTTGACCCCCCGCTTCTGCTAAATCGCAAAGAAAATCATTGCCTGACAATTCTTTCGGTGTAGGCGCTTTTTTAAAACCCAACAATTCAAAACCTTTTCCACTCGGGTATTCTTCTTTCAATAAAGACAAAGCCAATGAATGAAATGTACATAGTTTTACCCCCGAATCAGGATACAATTTTTCAACACGCTCTCGCATTTCTCTTGCAGCCAAATCAGTAAATGTCAACGCTAAAATACTAGTTGGGTTTACGCCTGAGCCAATACGATACTGGATACGTTTTGTCAAAACAGAAGTTTTTCCAGAACCTGCCCCAGCCAAAATCAGAAGTTGGTTCCCAGTTTCATGATTGTGCAAAACCGCTGCTCTTTGGTCAGCATTCAAACCATTTAGAATAGTGTGCATATTTACTCCTTATCTCTATAAGTAATAAACGCACAACTCCCCCAAAATGAATCTTTTTATTTTAAAAAATTTACTTTGCTTCTTTATTTTTTTTGCCATTATCTAAAACAAAGAAAATAGCACCAAATAAACTAATAACCAAACCTGCTAAATAAGCCAAAAGTTGAACAATAACCGATTCTAAAACAGGAACCCCGGCTTTTGCAAAAAGTGATTGGGCAAGCAATTCTCTTGGCCCAAACCCACCAATAGAAATAGGTAAAGCAGAAACTAAAGCCACTAATGGTATGTAAAAGAAATACCAAGAAACAGCAATATCTAAACCTAAAGCTATACCGCAAAAATAATGTACTAACACTCGTAAAACTTGCGTAATGGTAGAAAGAACAAAGAGTTTTCCCCACAAATTCCAAATACGAAATGAACGGAATCGTTCAAGCATCCGAAGAACCCGAGTATTAATATTTTCAGGGAAAATCAGAGCAAGTAATTTTGCTAAAGATTCACCAATTCGACGGCTAAAAATAGCAGCAAACAAAACACAAAATCCAAGGAAGACCCAAAGCGACGGAATTATAAATGCTCTTTGCTCTGGATCATGAATAAAAAATAAAGAACCAACACCAAGCGCAAGTAAAGTCAAAAAGAAAAAACCAAACAAACGGTCAAAAAACGTTGCCGTCAAACCTGCACCAACACTATCAACACCGCCTTGTACACGAATGTCATAAACTTTTTTCACATCACCGCCCACATTTCCTGGCATAAAATTATTAAAGAACAAGCCCACAAAATAAAGACGCAAAACATGGAAATAACTCAAGTGAACGCCTTGCGTTTTGAGTAAAGTTTTCCATTGCAAGCAACCAGTTAAATTAGAAACCAACAAGCAAAGTAAAGCGACAAATAACGGCCAAACTTTTATCTGTGAAAGGACTTTTTCTAAGTCATTAGAATCAAAACCAGGCGTATTCGCTATATTGCGAAAAACAATATAGGCAAGAGCTATAGTCACAACAATTTTTAAAAGAAATATCAAACACCGCTTCATAAACTTCCCGGAGAATTTACAATTTTTTCAAGCAAGTGTTCTGTTTCAAAAGCTGCTTTATCCCAACTAAACTCCTGAGAATATTTCTTTGCCGCTAATTCAAGTTTTTTTCTTAATTCTGTATCTTTAAAAAGCAACTCCATTGCTCTAGCACAAGCACAGTCGTCTCTATTTTCAAATAAAATCCCTGTTTTACCATCTTTAACGCTATCCATAAGACCAGGAACTCTTGAAGCAATTGTCGTTGTAAAACATTCAGCAGCTTCAATAACTGTTAAACCCCAACCTTCCTTTTCACTCGTCTGGAGTAACGCTATAGCATTTTGTAAAAGTTCTTGCTTTTTTTCTTTTACAACAAAACCTTCTAAATCCACTAAATGAGAAATCCCCCACTTTTTCAAAACCTGCGGAAGTTTTTTAAGTAAAGGCCCATCACCAGCTACTTTTAAACGTACACCAGGATTTTTTTCAGCAAAACGCCGAAAAGCTTTTAATGCTGTCCAAATCCCTTTATAGCGATGCACTCTTGAAAGCCAAAGAAAATAATTGCCTTTTTCTGGAATAGGTAAAACATCTCGCCCATCAGCGCCATTATAAACAAGAGAAATTCTCTCTTCTGCAATTCCTATTGAAGCTAATTCTTTTTTAGTACTTGGGCTAACAACAACAAAAGGCGACTTACGATAAATTAAAGGGATCAAGCGTTCAAACAACCACACTCCAAAAGCAACAGGAAACGAAGCTTCTGCAAAAATGGATTTTTTCCACAAATGGTGCATTTGTATCAAGTGAGGTTTCTTAGTTAAATGCGGTGTAAAAAGTGGAAGTTTATTTAAATCTTCAAAAATTACATCAAATTCAAATTCTTTGTCTAGCTTTTTAAACTCTTTAATAACAGTCCACTGGAAAAGCAAATCGCCACCATGACGAATAACTTGAATTCCATCTACAATTTCTCTTTCTGGCGCTCCAGGAAAGGTTGTTGTAAGTAAAACCACCTGATGGCCTTTTTGAACTAAACGAGAAAAAATAGCGTGCAAATGCCGCTCAGCCCCGCCTGCCGCAGGGTGTTTTCTATCTCGATAATTCAAAACGAGAATTTTCATAGACTAAAGAGGTTTACGCCCAAGCACACCAATTGAAAGTTGCGTCCAATGGGCAAGCGGTTTATCTCTCAAAGAATCTAGCAAAGCATCTTTCCATTTCTGGTAAGCCGAACCTTCAAAAGGATACTTTGGCAAATTGATTTTGAATTTCATGCAAATTTCTCGCAAAACTCTATAATAGAGATTCGGGCGCATCCAATCTCCATAAGCATAAACACATTCAAACCCGCATTCAGACATCAAACGTTTCAACGCTGGCATCGTAAATTGCGTTTCCCAACCAGCGAACCACTTATCAAAAGCTATAAGAATATGCTTCATAATGGTATAAGGGTGGACCGTCTGTGGAACATCGCACAAGCAATGTCCACCTGGTTTTAAAATTCTAAAGTTTTCTTTCAACAGTCCTTGCGGTTTTAAAAAATGTTCTGCAAGCCCCTGATGAAAAACCAAATCAAAAGTTCCATCTGGAAACGGTGATTTAAACGCATCGCCACGAACTAATTGCAAATTTTTAGCCACAACTTCATCAGACTTGCGTAATGAATCCACAATTTTCAAACTGCTTTCAGCAAAATCCAAAACATAAACTTCTGCCCCAAGAGACGCAAAAGAAGCACTATCGCGCCCAGTCCCGGCCCCAACTTCTAGAATTTTCATTCCTTCTAAATTAAAATGCGAACGAATAGTTTCAGCAACAGAAGGAGATGAAGGATAAACTTTACTTAAATCGTTTTTTTTATCCCAAAAACGATTCCAAACAGATTGATCTGGTTCATTTATAGCCATAGATTCCAAATATATTAAAACCTAACCAAGAAAAGAATTTCTTATGGTTTATGAGATTCAGGATAAAAACTTTCTTCTCTTCATATTTCCCACATGTTTTGAAAGAGTAAAGAAAGGCTAAATTTTTATACAATTTTGTATTGTTTTTTATACATTATTTATATAATTTTTATACATTCCAATCAAAATTTTATGTAAAAAATCATAAAAAGAAAGATTTTACCAATTTGGCATAACTATTGCTTTAAAAAGAAACGATATTAAAGAGGTACGCAAAAAGAAGGATTCATTTAAGGAAGATTATGCATATTGATTCAACTGATAGTACATTAAAAAGATATTTGGAAGATATTAGGCAAACAGCCCCACTTTCAAGAGAAGAAGAACAAATTCTCTTCCAACGCGCCAAAGAAGGCGATAAAGTTGCAAGACACCGCCTCATTAAGGCAAACATGCGTTTTGTTTTAAAAGTAGCAATCCAATACCGCGGTTGCCCAATCCCGTTACCAGACCTTGTTAGCGAAGGCGCTATGGGTCTTGTTCGTGCTATCGAATCATTTGAACACACTCGCGGTCTTAAATTCATTAGTTACGGCGTTTGGTGGATCAAAGCTTATATTACAAGAGCTATTAACGAACAAGGTAACTTAATCCGCTTACCAGCTAACCAACATTTGCTCGTTCGTAAAGCTCTTCACGAACAATCCCGCGGTAAAGAAATCGATGAAAAAGTCCGCGAATTGATTCAAATCGGCCAACGCGGCGTTTCTTTCGATAGCCCACTCAAAGCCGATTCAAAAGCAACTTATGCCGAAGTTTTAGCAGACCATTCTGTTTCTACACCAGAAGCCGATTCTGAAATCCAAAGTGTCGAAAACCTTGCCCGCGAACTTATGGAACAATTGCCTGAACGCGAAGCAAAAGTTATCACAGGCATTTTCGGCATTAACCAAGAAGCTCCTCAAACCTTGCGCGAAGTTGGTGAATCTATGAATATTTCTCATGAACGCGTCCGCCAATTGAGAGACCAGGCTCTCCGCCGCATTCGCAAGTACAACAGCAAAGAATACTTGCAAGAGAAAAAAGACGCTTATCTTTCTTCTATCTACAAGTAAAAAGCGTTTTGAAATAAAAGCTCTCCGGCTATAATGAAAACCCCGAAAGTTGAACACAACTTTCGGGGTTTTCATATAAGGATTTTTTTAACACACTCAACCATCAAGCTTATTCTCACTAAACCAATTTTTGAAGTTATTTAGATTCGCAACCCCTATCCTAGATTTACAAACTTTCTTATTAAACATTTCCTAAAAATAACTCTCGCAAAATCGAACTTCCAAGAAATGCTTAACAATAAAAAAAAGACCTAGGAAAACCTAAGTCTTTTCGGGTGGGTGACCGGACTCGAACCGACAACAACCAGAATCACAATCTGGTGCTCTAACCAATTGAACTACACCCACCATAGGAATAGCGACCCAAATATATAAAATTCAATCGCTTTTTCAAGGGGATTTTATAAAAAGGATTAATCTTCTAAATCCTTTTTACTCATAATTCGAATAAAATTAGCTCGTTTAAAATCATTTCTGTGTTCTAAACAGAATCTTGGGTAAACGAACTGCTTTGGATATAACTTAATAGAGAAAACTTCTTTACAACCAGACAAACAGCAACGGAAAGGTACTTCCATCACTTCTGTGTAATTATGACGAATGATAATATTTCTGGATTCAATATTATCGACATCTTTCTTTTGCTTTTGCCTTTGTTTAATATCTCGGTGATCATCGCAGTATTTTGCAATAGGATGACCCCAGAATTCACGCCCACAACCTGGTTCTTGACAAACCTTAAGTTTAATGCGTTTTTTCTTTTTGTATTTAGGCAATTGCATAGATATTTCTCCAATTTGTCTTGATGCAAAATTAGCAAAAAATCAAACTTTTTTTTATTGTCGCATTTTTTTTGTTCACTTTTCCGGGAGAAAAGCGTTTATATAAGTATGAAAACTATTATTATTTTCCTTTTTTGCGCCTCTCTGCTTGCCTGCACATTAGCCCCGGAAGATTCTTCTGGAGATACCTGGAACATCCATTTTCTTGATGTCGGACAAGGTCTTTCAGTACTTTTCGAATCCAATGGAAAATTTGCCTTGTACGATACAGGGCCTGACTCTATTCATTTTGAACGAATTTTAAAGTCTTTTAATGTCGACACCTTAGAATGGATTGTCTTGAGCCATTTACACAGAGACCACGCAGGAGGTTTTTTAGAAATAACCCAGGATAGCGCTGATTTTTTTATAAAACACGTTTTCTGGAACAAGGATTCTTCACAATATTGGCTACTCGATAGTATCCAAAAATTGCTTTCTATTAAAGAAATTCCAAATAGTTCTTTATACAAAGGCGAAAAAATTCAATTTGAAGGGAATTCACTAAATACTCTCTGGCCAGTTCCTGAAAAACAATTGACAGAAAACGCTTCTAGTATTGTTTTACATTTAAAGAGTGGAAACGAAAGTTTGCTTCTTACTGGCGACATTGAAAAAGAAGAAGAAAAAAATCTTTTAGAATTTTACCCGACTTTAAATGCTTCTCTTTTTCAAGTACCGCATCATGGCGCAGAGACTTCATCTTCATTAAAATTTCTTGAAACACTACAAATACAATTTGCCGTTGTGAGTAATGCAAAAAAGAACCCTTATGGTCACCCTGCTAAAGAAACTTTAAAAAAACTAGAAGCCGCTATAGGGCAAGCGAAAAATATTTTCCGAACTGATACTCTTGGCTCTATCTGTTTTACTTGGGAATTTAATGTCGGAATATGGCCTTGCCAATAAATTATTGAGAAAAACCTATACGAGCCTGAAAGCGTACAATATCTGGATTAGTTGCAGAAACGCCACAAATCAAAGCGTGGTTTCTTGAATTATCGAAACGAATTAATTTGGTTTCTTCGCCAAAAGGTATTTGCGATAAATAATTCATTTGTATAGAACGGAGTTGTCTTGATTTCAATTCTTCTAAATCAAAAACATCCATACACCATTCTACATAACGGCAATGATTGACATGCATATTTAAATCCAAATCACTATAACGAGCGACTCGGGTATAAACTTCTCTGCCAGAAGATTCTGGCAAAAGCAAATCTAATTTTTCAGTAAGGGCTTCGCGATTCGGAGAAACAAAAATAGGGAACGGATACTCTGAGAAATCAACGGCTTTACCTGTTTTTAAAGAAATCAAAAGCCAAGAAGTTGTCGCCTGGGCAAGAGCATTCCCTTGAGAATCTTTAAAAGAGAAATCTTTCAACGCAACCTTGCCTTCTATAGACTTTGTCCAAGTTTCAACACTTAAACGTTCCCCTTCTAAAGGCTGGTGAGTTAAACGCAATTTTTGCCGAGAAAGCACAAGCGTATACCCCGACCGAATAAGTTGTCTTAACCCATATCCATTTTCTTCAGCATCAGCAACAGCACTTTCTTCCATAAAACGGAACAAACTCGAAAGCTTTACTCGACTGTTGTAATCGCAATCTGAAAATCGAACTGTAAAATAGCGCTTGCAGAATTCTTCGTTATTTTCCATAACAAGAAAGATACATATAAATTCACTAGATAAATTATTTTCTTTTTCCTACATTTAATTTTGTTCCTTTAAAAAGGCTTTTTTAAAGGAATTTTGCTTTTTTCCAAAGAGGTTATATGCAAAGCGAAAACAAATTCCTTTTTAATAAAGCTGTAAAAAAAATGCCAGTCATAGGCATTTTACGTGATATTCCTCTTGGACAAGAAAAAGAATGCGTTAGAACTTCTGTTGCACAAGGTCTTACTTTGATAGAAGTCACTATGAATACAAAAAACGCAATAGAAATCTTAAAAGCTCTTAAAGAAGCCGCAAAAGGAACCGAACTCGTTGTTGGTGCAGGCACTGTCAGAACTCTTGAAGAATTAAACTTAGCTCTTGATGCTGGAGCCGGTTTTATTGTTTCTCCAACAACCATTCCAGAAATTATCGAAAAAGGAAATTCTCTTGGAATACCTATGATTCCAGGAGCTTTAACCCCAACAGAAATCGAAATTGCTTATAGAGCAGGCGCTACTTGCGTTAAAGTTTTCCCTGTTGATGCTCTAGGCGGTCCTAGTTATATTAAAAGTTTAAGAGGCCCATTTAGAGATATTCCGTTACTTGCTTGTGGTGGTGTTCATACCGAAAACGCAAAAACATATCTTGATGCTTCAGCAAACCTGCTAGCCTTTGGCGGCAGTATTTTCAAACCATCTCTTATGAATGCTGGGAAATGGGACGAAATTGGAAAAAATCTAAAAGAGTTTTTAATCGCGACTGGCTGCGCCTAAACGTTTCATTCGTTCTTTACAATGATACATACGTTCATCTGCCGAAAGTAACATAGAATCCGCAGATGAATATTTTTCTGAAGAGTGAACCGTTCCAAAAGCAAATGGGTATTCTCCACATTCAGGACACATAGCTTTTGCCGCACATTCCATTCTATGGGCACAGACCACGGCACCTTCTTTTTCAGTATCTGGCAAAAGAACCATAAATTCATCTCCTCCCATACGGAATAACATATCAGAGGAACGAAGAACCGATTTAAGAGCCTCAACAAATCGACACAATAAAGCATCGCCTATCAAATGCCCCTGACCATCATTGATTCTTTTCAATCCATTCATATCTAAATAAACCATCGCAAATGACGTTCCATAGCGAGATTCACGAGCAAGCCATTCTCGTAAAGTTAATACTGCATGGCGACGATTATAACACTTCGTTAATGCATCTGTTAAAGAAATTATGCGTATTTCTTTCATTGCTTGCACTAATTGAACATGAACATTAACTCTTTGCAATAAAATTTCTATAGGCGTCATTTTGCTAACATAATCTGAAGCACCTGCTTCAAAAGCTGCTTCTACATTTGCAAAATCTTCTCGACAAGTCAAAAAAATCACAGGTAATTCTTCTAATGAATAGGATTCTCTTATTTTTTTGCAAACTTCAAATCCATCCATATCAGGCATATTGACATCAAGCAAAACTAAATCAAAAGTTTTTTCTTCTAAAAATTCAAGAACTTGTTTTCCGGAAGAAACCATTTCAACAGCATAACCTGCTCGTTCTAAAAACTCCCCATTTAAACGCAAAACAGAGGGATTATCATCTATAAGTAAAATTTTGCCTTTTTCCATTTTCTATTACCTCTGAAAAAAAGTTATTCCCTTTAAGGATTAAATGAATCCATCATTCTTTAATTTATGTTATTTTACTTTAATTTCCTATATCCAAAAATAATTTATTGTTATTTACGGGCACCAATATTTCATTTCAGGCACTTTGGATAACAAACCTATTTCGGCGCATTTTTCAAAAAAAAGTAAAAGTGATTTTTTGCGCTCGTCTGTAAATGTATAATCTAAAACATTAAAATATTTCTGCAAATCATCTGAGGCAAGTTCTACTGGGTAATGAGATTTCCAAAGTTTTAATGCTTTTTCTGAATCATTTCTAAACTCATTCACAGACAAATTAACTTCTGATAAGAAATCACAAAGTTCATTATGCAAATCATTTTCCAAAGCACTTTGATGAATACTCCAAGCACCAAAAACAAACGGCATACCTTGCCAGTCTTGCCAAAGTGTAGCCAAATCATAAACATAAGGAAACGTATCTTTTTTGTTCTGGAGTAAAGCTTCATCACCTATAAGTAAACGCGCTACATCTTCTTTTTCATCAAATGGTCGTTTATCTACATAGTGCGGTTCAATTTTAAACCGAAGTGCAAATAAAACTTTCAGTAAAGAAATTGAGGTTGCACTTTTAGGAGTTAAATGCACATTTTTTTTATCAAGTTCTTCGATAGGGAAAGAAGAATACAAGCGAACGGATTGAACTTCTAAACGCGAAGAGGTACAAAGCTCTGAATAAAGCACAAACTTTTCTGGATGCAACGCATAATTAAAAGAAGATGCTGGCGCTAAGTGTATTTTTCCTTCTACAAGAAGCCGATTTAAGACACTTGGCACATCATCATGAAAAAAATATCTCGATTCTAAGCTTTTAAACGCAAAAAATCGATGAAAATAGGGAGCACAGACTAAAAAGGGAACTCTTCCAATACACAACTGCATAGAAAAAAGTTAGTTTTTCCCCAGCGACAGAAAAATAGTTGGACATAAACATTCAATGAAATACTGAAAATGCCAAAATTCTATATCAAGAAAACTTCCCTTGGGGAAGGACAAAATAGTTTAGTTTTTAAGGGAAAGGTTGTTGAAGGACCTATCAATCGTGGCATGGTTTTAGAAATTCCTATTGCCGGTGCTTCAGATGTAGTTCCTGTCAAGATCTTTGATATCGTTCACTTTGAAAAGCAAAAAGACGAATTGAAAAAAGTTGGTCTTGTTGCTGATTTCTACGATACACCAGATGACTTAGAAGTAATTCTTGGCTTAAACATTGCCGATGAAGAAGTCAATGTCAGAATCGAAGAAAAAGAAGAATGGTAAAATATGCTTTTGAAAGAACGTCTGAAAGGTGTCAACCTCGGGGGCTGGTTCAGTCAAGTTGATTGCATTGAAGAAAAAGATCCGCAAGGATTCCCTGGTTTTTTTACACACGCAGAAACTTTTCTTTCTTTTGAAGATTTCAGACTTCTAAAAAAAGTTGGCTTTAACCATGTTCGCTTACCTATAGATTACCAAAACTTTTTTAAAGGGAAAGAACTTATCCCTGAAGAAAAAGCTTTTGAACTTTTAGATAAAGCTCTTCAAGAAATTCAAGCATCAGGACTTGCTGTCATTTTGGATTTGCATAAATGCCCTGGACATGATTTTCATTTAGGTTGTACGCAAGAACAACCTTTCTTTTCTGACCCAGAATGCAGAAAAGACGCTTGCAAAGTTTGGGCTATGTTGGCAGAACGATATGCAGACCAGCACGAAGTAATGCTTGAACTTTTAAATGAACCAGCCGGCCAAGATTCTAAAGTTTGGGATGTAATTAAAGACGAACTTTATAGAAACGTTCGTGCTCATGCCCCTAAGAATCCTATCGTTATCGGCTCTAACCGTTGGAACAGCGCCGAAGAATTTAAGTATTTAACACCTGTTGATGACGACAATGTCATTTACAGTTTCCATACTTACACTCCGGTTTGTTTCACGCACCAATTTGCTGCCTGGATCCAAGACCCATTCTTCCATCAAAAACGTATGTGGCCAGGAGAATACTCCGCCCCAGATGGAGAAGCAAAAACCAAGCTCAATATGGACTTTGGAAAATGGGATAAAGATCGTTTACGCAAAAGCATTGAAAACGCTTTAGAATTCCGCCAAAAATATGATTTGCCTGTAGCTTGTAATGAATTTGGTGTTTACGCTCAGGTAAACCGCGAATCTCAAATCAACTGGCTTAATGATTTTATGGAAATTCTTCGTGAAACCGACGTTGGTTATAGTTATTGGAACTACAAGAACCTTGACTTTGGTTTAGTTTCTAAAGGAGAAAGTCTTCACAAAGACTTGCCTCAGTACAACAATCCTGAACGCTTGGACAAAGAACTTCTTGACATTTTGGCAAAAGGATAATTCTTTAAAACCATTTTTTAATCCCACTTCAATCAAGTGGGATTTTTTATGCGCCGTAAGCTAAGCAAAGAAAAAACAAACGACAAAGAGATGCCAACAACTGGGAAAACATTCATTTCTTTTGCAATAAAAGTTCCTACTAAACCTAAAGTTCCACCAATAAAAACTCCAATTACCCAAATTTTTTCAACCACTTGAAATTTCCCACGAGCTAAAATAGCAACAGCTAAAGGGAACACTACACCCGGAGTATAAACAGAATACGCTGAAAGCAAAAGGGTTATAATGTCTTTTCCATATAACGCAAGGAGTGTGGCTAATACTCCTATCACTACAACAACTAATCTAACGGCAATAATTTTTTTAGTCCCTAATAAATCTTGAGCAAAAATAGATGACACATTAATTAAACTCGTATCGGCCGAAGAAAACAAAGCAGAAACCATTCCAACGCAAAGGCAAATAGCTAAAGGCAAAGGCAAAAGCCCTTCTGCCAAGCGTAACAAAGGATTTTTATCTCCTTCAAAAAAAGCCCCACACCATACACCTATCCAAGTAATAAGAAAAGCAAACATAACAAGAAAAACAGCTGTCAAAGCATTAGCTCGTTTCGCTACTTTAGGCGAATCAGATAAAAGATTTCTTGACACAATATCTGGCCCCAATAAAAAAGCCCCTGAAATCGTTAGGCCTAAAACGCACCATTCTAAAACAGAATAAGTTCCAAAGATTTCTAACGCAGACATCTGCAATGGAATCCCATCTAACGGCAAATTACCAAAAAATAAGAAAACAAAAGCCCCTAAAATCCCTATCGTAAAAAGAGAAAATTGTAAAACATCTGTTTTAACAACCGAAAGTTGACCACCTAAAAGCGTATAAAGAATCACCAACAAAGCAGAAACAATTACCATAATCTTAGAGGCATCATCCACAAGAAGATTTAAAAAATAACCTAAACCTACAAACTGCGCAGCAATAACACCAACCCAAGAAACAGCTATTACCAAAGCCACTAACTTTGCCCCAACAGGACCAACTGTAAAACGCACTAATTCTGGTAATGTATTGACCGAAAAACTTCTGATTTTTTTTGAAAGAAATAACGCTTGTAAAAAAAGACCTAAAGAACCAAATCCTAACCACCAAAAAGCTCTAAAGCCTTCTGTCTCTGCACGTTCACAAACCCCTAATGTAGCTGATGCTCCTAAAACAGTTGCTAATAAAGAAAATGTCACAAAACACAAACTTTGCTTACGGCCTGCAATAATAAAATCATCAAAATTCTTCACTTTGAAGAAATCTTTTAACGCAATGAAAAAGAGAACAGCAAAATAAAGAAACAGAATTTTCATACAAAAAAGATAGCAAATGCTATTTAAACTTTAACCTTTGCAAAAATCTTACAAAGACTTTTATTATTTTTCAAAAAAAGAGGATATTGGTATGAAAACAAACAAACTTTTTCTTACAGCAATTTTAACAGCCTCGGCTGTATTTGCTGCCCCTGTCACATACGAAGCAGAGAACGCTACCCTTTCTGGGGATGCAACTACTAGCGGTTCTTATGTTCAAATGAAAGAAGGTGACATAACCTTCAGCAATGTAAACATAGCTTCCGCTGGAGCCTATACATTGACCATTCATTATAAAAATGGTTATGGTTCTCCTAAAACAAATGACATTTCTGTTAATGGTTCAAAAGTCGGATCATTGGAATTCCCTGAAAGCAGTTCCTTTACCGATGTTTCCACCGCTATTAATTTAACTGCTGGTATTAACTCTATCGCTATCACTAAAAACTGGGGTTGGATAGATGTTGACTATATTACTATTTCAGAATACGAAGCCAAAGCTTTTAACATCTGTAATGCCCCGACAACAAAAGACGCTACAGATGCAGCAAAAAAACTCTACAACTTCCTTGCCAATAATTTCGGAACCAAAACGATTTCTGGCATTATGACTGGGAGTATGGATAATGCAACTACTTCTGTAAAAGAACATGAAGATGTTGTTGCTGTTTATACCCAAAGTGGAAAATACCCTGCTCTTGTTGGCTTTGACTTTTTGAACGCCACAGGCTTACAAGCTGGCGAATCTTGGTTCAAAGATTACACAAGCAAAATTATGACTCTCGCAAAAGATACTTGGACACAAGGTGGTATTCCTGCATTTACATGGCACTGGAACGACCCAAGCGACTCTGTAATGGCTTTCTATGTTCCTGGTGCTAATTCTGGAGCCACAACCACTTTTGATTTCACAAAAGCTTTTGTAACTGGCACAACGAATTGGGACACGCTTTCAACTACATACAAAGCTATCGTTTCTGATATTGACGAAATTGCTCAATTATTCTTAGACCTTCAAAAAGATAATGTGGCAGCAATCTTCCGCCCAGTTCACGAATCTGGTGGAAACTGGTTCTGGTGGAGCACACATACAGGTGCGCAATTTGCAGTTCTTTATCGTTTGATTTATGAAAGAATGGTTTTTGACAATGGCGTTAAAAACGTGATTTGGGTATTCAACCCTCAAGATGTCGGTAAAACAGGCTGGAATCCTGGCGAAACTTATTATGATGTTCTTGGCATAGATATTTACAATAATGCCAATGACCATTCTAGTAACTATGCAGCCTTTAATGGTTTAAAAGATAAATTCGGTGTTACAAAAATTCTCGCTTTAAGTGAAAACGGCCCTATTCCAGATGTTACCAACATGCAAAACGATCAAGCAGTATGGTCCTGGTGGATGCCATGGTATGAATCCTGGAGTGGTGGCTATGTCACCCAAAAAACCGCTAAATCTGTTTGGCAATCTAACATGGCTAGCGAAAACATCATCACATTAGATGAAATGCCTGGTTGGGCTAATTACACTGCCGGAAACTCCTTAACCAATGTTTGCCCGACAGCAACAAGAACTTCTGTATTTGGCGCTGACTCTGCAAAAAATGATGAAGACTATAAAAATTATATGATGCAAGTAACCTACAACACCTTGGGCGAATTAGGCGCAAATATTGAATTCACAAAAGTCCCTGACCTTACCGGTGCTAAAACCCTCTCTGTTGAAATTTCAAACAACGGTTCTGGTGGTGCAGATGGTGGCCTTTGGGTTGGTTTAGCTTTTGTCCGTGACGGTTCTGCTGACGACAACTGGACATGGGAAATGTCTAACACAACTTCTTGCTGGTTAAATGACGGTGCTTCATCAACTTGTGAATTCGACATCACAAAATACACTACAGAAGCCGGAGATACTTTAGATACAGATTTAGGCAATCTTTTCTCTGTTACTTTGATGGTTGCTGCCGTTGGCTTTAGCGGAAACGTTACTTTTGACAATATGATTACAGATAATGGTATTGTCATTTCTAAGTTTGACTCCAACAACGAATTGTTTAAAGCTGCAGAACAAAGTGCTGCTGAGGTTAAAGACATTATCCTTGTAACAGAAGCGGGTGTTCCAGCAAAAATCAACACCAAGCCAACCTTTACAAAAGCACTTGCATTCACTAATTCTGCAATTCAATTCCAGGCACCAAAAGCCGGGCATTATACAATTGATTTGATTGGAACAAATGGAGCTCGTTTGCATTCCTTACATTCTGGAAACCTTTCTGCTGGCTCACATAGTTTCTCTTTAGAAAATGTTCAAAAAGGGTTCTATATTGTTCGCGTGAAAGGAAACGGATTCCAAGGAACACGCCCTGTTCTTGTGAAGTAAACTTTTAACTTTTTGATTTTAAAAAGTCTCTGGTCAATTCCAGAGACTTTTATTTTCTAAAGAAAATAAATGCCTTTAACAAGCACTTTATTCACAATTCTTTTTCTATTTTATCTTTCATGAAAGTTAGTAATGCCGATCACATCGCTCATATTGAAGTCAGATACGCCGAAACCGACGCCATGGGAATTGTCCACCACTCCGTTTATGCTGTTTGGTTTGAACAAGCTAGAACGGAATTACTTCGCACTCATGGCTGCCCTTTTCACATTTTAGAACAAGAAGGCTACGCAAGCCCTGTATTAAAAATTGAAACGGAATTTCTAGCCCCTTGCCATTATGGAGAAATTGCAGACATTCACGTCACAATTGCCCGCGAAGACCGCTTGCGTTGCCGCTTCTTTTATGAACTTTCTGTTAATGGAAAACTTTGCACCAAAGGGTCTTCCCTTCATTTATTTACCAAAAATGGTATGCCTTGCAGAAAAGCCCCTGAAAACTTTTTAAAGGCTTTCTTCCCAGACGAATTGGGGTAAATAGCAATTAAAACTATCGGGAGAATTACTCTCCCGATAGCGCTTTTCATTACTTCTCCCTGAAAACAACAAAAATTTATTTTCTTGGCGGATTGCCGCCAATGCCCACCACCAGACTTGCCTCCTGTAGTGGAGGGCCATCCCGCACCATTTGGATTGATGGGTGGCTGCCCGTTGTGCTTTGACAAAAATTATTTCTTCGAAATCAGGTCAAATTCTAATATTTGTTTTATTCTATCTGCCATAAATAGCGGAATATTTAAAATTTTACCATCGCAGGAAAAATTCCGCATTGAAAAGCGAATCATTAGCGGAGCGTTATATTGTTTATCGTAATATTTGATGCTTGTAGCCTTGACATTCACGCCCGCTTTGGTTTCCACAGGGATAATTGAATTTTCATGCTGAACAATAAAATCAACTTCGTGAAAGTTATCGTTCCAATATCGAGGAGAAACGTCAAATAATCTAGATAAATTCTGCAACACAAAATTCTCGCAAAGAGCCCCTTTAAATTCTGTAAATAAGCGATTCTGTTCTGCAAATGCCGATGTTGAAAGCCCTGATTTTTTTCGTAAAAGCCCAACATCTCCCATGTATATTTTGAAAGAAGTCAAATCGTCGTATGCCGAAATAGGGAGTCCTGGTTTCGTTATGCGGAAAACTTTTTTTACAAGGTTTGCGTTGTAAAGCCAATTCAAAGCATTTTCATATTCTCTAGCACGAGCTCCAGGCTTTACCGCCGAATAAAGAAACTTCTTATTTTCTCTAGAAAGTTGTGAAGGTAATGAATCCCAAATGTACTGAATTTTTGGCACATCGTTTTTATTTGCATGCTTTGCAAAATCAGCTTCATAAGCAGTTAAAATATCCAAAAGAACCTTATCTGCGGAAACAATATCGCGATCTTCAGCCCAATTCAAAACGGCTTCTGGCATACCTCCAGTTACAAAGTAAGTTTTCAATTTTTCTTCAAGCGGATTGAAAAATGCTATTGGAATATTTTCAACTTTTTCAATTGAATCCAAATATTCCACAAGATTTGCATCTCCATTAGCAAATAGAAATTCCGTAAACGTCATGGGATACATATCTAGAAATTCCACTTTACCCACAGGAAAGCCCGATGCAAGTTTTAATCCAAGTAAAGAACCAGCACCGACCACACTATATTGCGGTGCATCTTCGTAAAAATATTTCAATGAATTCAAGGCACTTTCGCAAGCTTGAATTTCATCAAAAATTATCAAAGTTTTTGGCGTTATTTTTTTTCCGGTTGCCAACGCAAGATTATCAAGAATTCGTTTTACATCTTTCGTTTGTTCAAAAAATTGGCGATATTCAACTTGCTTATCAAAATCAATGTGAACAAATCCGTCAGCAAAAGTGTTACCAAATTCTTTTAACACCCAGGTTTTTCCAACTTGTCTAGCACCTCGCAAAAGCAATGGTTTGCGACGTTTAGATTGTTTCCACTTTTCTAATTTTTCAAGAATCAGTCGTTTCACACTTTAAATATAGACTATTTCACCCTAAAATCACACAAAAACCTCAAAAAATGTGATTTTTACCACAAAAACATTTGAAAAAGTGTGATTTTTAGTTTTTTTATATTCATCACCTTCAAAAAGACACTATCAGGAGAATTACTCTCCCGATAGCACTTTTCATTACTTCTCCCTGAAAGCAACGAAAATTTACTTTCTTGGCGGATTGCCGCCACGACCGCCACCAGACTAGCCTCCTGTAGTAGAAGGCCAACCAGCTCCATGTGGATTAATTGGTGGTTGTCCGTTGTGCTTTGACATAGGTGTTACCTCCTTAGAGTTTGGTTTGTTTACATTGATTTTGGAATGATTACGCCAATACGAATAAAATATTCTCTCAGCCTTTGATAGTATTCTTTTTTGAAATTTTCAAAAGCATAAGGGCAACTTGGCGTACCTGGAACTATAATATTTCCTACGCCATTGAAAGCCAAGTGATGAATAATCACATGTTTTCCTTGACGAAGGATTTTCCATTTTTTTGTTCGCAAAATATTTCGAACAAATTCGCGAATGTTTTTGTCATTAGATATATGATACATAAGTAACCTCCACTGTTTTTATAGCGATTCTTTTTCTAAAAATTCCATTTCATCAGAAAATGAAGATGGTAATTTGAAAAAATTTTCCATCTCACATATTGCTCGTTTTGTTAAAACAGGAATTTTATTTGAATCGTCGTGTGTAAAATCTCCAAATTCAAGAATTTGCCACTCTTCATATTTTTTTACTAAACGATAACGATCTAAATATTTACTATAATCAAATTCAATTTCTTTTAAAGCATCTTCAACCATTACCTCTGTTAAAGGGCGACTATATTTATATCCAGAATTATCTGTTTGAAAAAAACAACCGGCTGGAGAAATCATTAAATAACTATCAAACATTGCTTCTTTATTTTCAATAAAAATGGATTTTGGTTTCTTTGAAGCATACCAGTTATTTTTCAAAAAAGCATAGAATTGATATGGAGCTATTCCCTTATTTTCACCGAATGGTTTTTGACACAATATTTTCCATTTATCAATATTCAATTCCGCTAATTTATCTGCAAGAATCTCATTATAATTCCATTCATTCACAACTGTGTTTATTTTAATTTTGATATTTGGATTTATTTGACGAAGCTCTGCAATTTTTTGACAAAGATTTTCAAAAGAAATCGTTTTCCCATTACATTCTCGACCTTCTTTTATATTGGTTTCATGTTCAAAGGAATCAATTGAAATTCCTACTTGTGAAACCGAATGAGCAAAAGGACGAATATTTTCTAAGTAATACCCATTAGTAATAATGGAACTTTTCATTCCGCGCCATGTTGCTTCTTGTATTATATTCCACAACCGATCTGGATACATACAAGGCTCGCCACCAACAATATTTAATCGAATAGAATGTACAGTTTTAAAGTGTTCTGAAATATTGGACAGAACTTTTTTTATTTCTAGCAAATCAGTCCAAACTTCTTTTCGTTTATTCCATTTTGAAAAGCAGAATTTGCAATGATAATTACAAGATTCTGTAACATGCCAATTAATGCAAATTTCTGATTTTGCTTTTGTTTTATCTGAACCCAAATAAGGTATCATATTTTTCTCCTTTGGAAAATGGTGTTTCTTATAAATTAAAAGTCTCAATAGGGACAAAAAGGGACAATATTTAGCATTGACTTTTTGTTAGGTGAAAACCGTTTTTTCTTGGGCATTCATAGATATAAAGTCTATACCCTCTTTCACTTTCACACTTAGATTTTTGCTTTTTCGGCATCTTCACGAGAAAGATAAAGGTCTTTATGCTTTCCACTACTATCTAGGCAACTGCAAGCATTATGTAAAACGTTGATCCGCGTTTCTGTTGGAGCTAGGTGCCATAAGCCACAACGCTCACAATGGTAAGGATAAAGTGAACGCCCATTTTCATTGCGTTGATAATTGGCTGATTGTTGAGCCTCTGCTTCTGTTTCATATACAGAAAGCGCTTCATTAGTTTTTTTTGAAAAACAAGTTGTTGATTTCATAAAGTTTTTTCCTTTTTGTTATTTATTACAAAGAATCCATAGTCTTTGTTAATACAAGAATAAGCAATCGAAATGGGACAAAAAGGGACATTCGTTAACCTTTTAAAACAAAAAAAACACCTAACTCATTTAAATCAAATGAGTTTTTGCCCCACTCCGCATAAACACAATGAGTGATAATTTTCTTAAAAAGAATAAATCAAAAGAATGAAATTTGATTTATTCTTTTGATGTAAGTTTTTCCTCTAACTAAAGTGACAATTATTTCTTTTCACCCTGATAAAGAGGATTATTCGGATTTAGCTGATTAGACCTATTATCCATGCGTGCTTTGTATTGGTAATTGTTCGGGTTATAAATATCAGAGCGATGATTTAGCTCAGCTTGGGATAGCTTTTTATTTGGCATAATGATCTCCATTGTTAAAGTTTATTTATACCCAATAAATTTATTATCCATCCAACTCAGCGTCAATTTCAAAAAAAGTAGAAAATAAGGGGGAAGACGAAATATTTTCTTCATTAATCCAAGCGTATTCAAAACCTTGGTACAACAAATAATTATCTATAAAAATTTTCATAAGTTCAATTTTCCCACTCAAACACAAAATTTTAAGCGAGATTTCTGGTTTTTTCATATTTTCTAGAGGTACATCTCTTTTAACATTTTCTGAAATATCGTTTTTCATATTTTCTAAAAATTGGGGAAGCTTCTCCGCCATTTCATTCTTTGTGAATATTCCTCTTTCTCCTAAAAATTTATCAGCACGATTCTGAAACGATCTTTCTGAAAGCTTCTCAATATTCTTCTTCAACTCTAAAGGCAGATTATTCACTTTAAGTCCAAAATTTTTTGATAAGTCCCAAGGAGTTCCTTGTTCCCTAATCCATTCTGTACTTACTCTAGAACCTGCCCTTCCTTGAGCAATCTCATCACTTAGCCGCATTTTACTTTCTTTTGGAATACCTTTTGATTTTTCTATATCCTCTTCTGTAGCGCAGGCTTTTCCATCTAAATTTCTTTTTATTGTAACCGCGATATTCCACAACGATTCTTTTGATTCTTTTTCATTATTTTCAATTAACTCTAATGGTAATAAATGAATATTAAACAAACGACCTAAAAGAAAAATCTTTTTTCGCTCTTTATTCCATGTTCCATTATGCCCTTTCTTACCATCAGAAACACAAGCAAATGCAACAAAACATTCTCTAAAAAATTCACTTTTATCTTTTTCACTTAATTTATCAAAAGTAATTTTTTCTAATTGTTCCTTATACCATTCTCTTACCTCATCCAGTTCTTCATCGCGTTTTATTTTTTCCAAATAATTTTCATGATTCTTTAACCATTCTTTATTCTCCTCACATTCTTCCGATTCCTTTTCAAAATCATAAATAAAGAAAAATCTTTTAAAAAAATCTAATGAATATTTTTCTTTAAAAGCAAAAATAAAATCTGCTAATTTTTGTACAAATTCAATATTTTTCTTACCAACATCATCTTCTATTTTTTCTTTTATAGCCGATAATTTCAACCAAACCTTTTCAATTCTCTTATTTTTAAAATGATCTTTAAAAGAATCCTGGTCCCAATTTTCAAATTCTTTTTTATTCGGCTTACTATAAAAATCATATAACCCAAGGCAAAGTTCTCTAGGAACATCTTCTATAGATTTTACTGAAACTATTTTTTCTTTCAAACACTGTAAAAAATCTTCATGCGAAGTAGGCTCTTTTGCAATTTCATCGTAAGCCTTAAAAAAATCGATCTTCTTCTTTTCTAGATTTTCTTCTTTTCTCATATTCATTCTTCCTTATTTTCACCAAAAGGAAATAAACTTAAAAAAATGAACGGCAATATAAAAAAAATCGGAGGATAAAATATTTCTAAAAAAGCAGATACTTTAAAATCTTCAATAAGTTCTTTTATATTTTCTATTTCCCATGGTAAAACAAAAAACACCCAACAAAATAAAAGTATAATATACATTCCAACAAAAGACACTATCGGGAGAATTACTCTCCCGATAGCACTTTTCATTACTTCTCCCTGAAAGCAACGAAAACTTACTTTCTTGGCGGATTGCCGCCACGACCACCACCAGATGGATTTCCAGTAGGTGACGGCCAACCAGCACCACGCGGATTAATTGGTGGTTGTCCGTTGTGCTTTGACATAAATACCTCCTCTATACTGAATAAGGTAAAGATTGTTGGGGAGCGGATTCGTTCCTGATCCAGCCGTTTTTTTTCGCTTGTTTATATTTTCTGTAAAACCATTTTTTTTAGGGATTTCAAATTGAAAAAAAAATCACACCAGACGAAAGACAAGAAAAAGGCGGAAATATAAATCAACTTTTTTATTATATATTTCTTATCTATGAGCGGATACGAAAATATACCCTTTGTCTTTCCCTTTTGTGGTTTGCAATCCTGCAAACTTGATTCTGCCGGTATAGATAATGCAGCAAATAGAGATTACAAAATAATAGGTGCAGGCTTACGATATGCAAAGTGTCCTATTTGCAAATCAATCGATAGAACTCGCCTTGTCTATACATATTTAAAATACGAGAAAAACATTTTCGCACATCCACAAACAAGAGTTCTTCATATCGCTCCTGAAATGGTCCTTGCTGACAAGTTTTTTGAGGCGAATTTCACAAATTATTCCTGTGGCGATTTTTATGCAGAAGGACAACACGCGAATTATCCTAACTTTGTAAAGCAAATGGATGTCCAAAATTTACCCTTCAAAGATGGAAGTTTTAATGTAGTAATCTGCAACCATGTTTTGGAACACGTTCAAGATGACAGAAAGAGTATGCAAGAAATTTTTCGGGTTCTATGCAAAGGTGGGTGGTCAATATTGCAGGTACCCATTTCTCCAATATTAGAGAAAACCATCGAGAATCCTTCTATCACGGACGGACAAATGCTAGAGAAACTATTTGGACAAAAGGACCACGTTCGTCTTTATGGGATGGACTACGTTTCGCGACTTGAATCTTGTGGTTTCAATGTCGAGTGCATTAAATTAGCTAATAAATATCCAAATTATGGCCTAAACCCTTTAGAAACGCTGTTTATCGCACATAAGGATTAACCAGTTATAAATGCTATTTTTGGGAACACAACATGGATAATACGCTAGACAATGCATTTATCACTGAAGCCAAAGAGAAGATTTGCTCTGCCTTTAATTTGAAAGACAAACTCGAATACCTTGGCCATGGTCAAGAGGGAATCGTTTTTTGTAACTCTTCCTATGTGTACAAGTATTTTTATAGAGCGAATCTTGAGGGAGTTTCTGAAGATCTTTTTAAACATTTGACAGGTATTCTTCAAATAATGGAAAGAAAGGCTTGCTCTGAAATGTTTAAAATCCTGTTTGATGGCGGAAATCTATTTGTTTATTATCCTAACAAAAATTCTTCAATGTTTAGGCCACTACCCAGGCAAGCCTATATATCGTTGATTAGGGATTACCGTTCTAGGGGCATTGTATATTCAAATGTTCGTACAAAAAATTTGTGCGTAACAAAATCAGATGAATTGTTTTTCTGCGATATCGGAAAAGCTATACTTCCCTGGAATCATGATGAATTCTTGGTTATGGTTTTGGCCCTTTTCACCATTTATATGTTGCAAAAAAATAATTCTTTCTTGGATAACGAGAACACATTTTTGACCCGTAAAAATCTCTGCATTGACAACTTGATTGATTTTTTGGGTGATTTAACCGTAAAAACAGAATACGAAAATTTCTTAGCCGCTATATGAATATTGCTGTTATAATGACTACGCACAACAGGCCGATTCTCTTACGAGAACGAGCTATTGTAAGCGTTATAAATCAAAAAAAGAAGCCTGACTTTTTTGTCATTGTCGACGATTCTGACAATCCGAACGACATTCAAGAAAATCAGCGCACAATAGAGTTTGCTAAAAATGAAATGCCATTAACCAAATTAATGTCATTCACTACAAATGGATCCCAAGGTGCCGCATATAGTTGGAACATGGCTGCAGAAAAACTGCTGGATACAGGCGCCAATCCATCAGATCTTTTTATTGCGTTTCTTGACGATGATGACGCATGGGACGAAAACTACCTTTATGAATGTGAAGAAACCGCAACGCGAACCCAATGCGACATGGCTTCCACATCTTTTTACCGCATCGAAAATTCCAACCCTATATACAGTGAGCCGCCTTCAAGATTAGATGCGGGGCAATTTCTTGTAGGAAATCCGGGCATTCAGGGCTCGAATATATTTATCCGGATGGATAAATTTTTAGAAGCGGGCTGTTTCAACGAAAACCTGTCAAGCTGCACCGACAGAGATTTGTGTATCCGCTTGGCCGATATGGGGACCGTCAAATACCAAAGCCTCAATAAACCCCTGATGTTCCACTACGCGGACAGTAATCGGGACCGTTTAAGTACTCCTCATTCCCAGGCAAAGAATTCAGGGCTCGAACAATTCTGGCTCAAGTATTCAAAAAGGATGACCGCCAGTCAACAAGCCAGTTTTTTACAACGCGCAAACACCCTTTTTGGATGGTCTATTCCAAACCGCCCAACATCAATCCACGCTCTGAAATCTAATTACGAGCCAAAAGAAAATCCATTTGAATTGTGGATAGGAGTCATTTGCTCCGATTACACAATTATCAGCCCCTTGTTGGAACAAGTCTCTTTTCTTCAGCACGAGCAATACATTTCGTCTTTAAAACTAGTCCTTTTAGAGAACATGCTTAGTGCCTCCGACCATAATCGCATCCAGGATTTTTGTCAAGAAAAGAAAATCGATGTTTCTTTTATTGACGAATCTGTGCAAGAAAAATGGCTACAAAACGATTCTTTGAAAGATTTTAAAGTTCAGCCTGGCAAAATGAAAACCATCGCCTGCGCACGAACTTTATTGCAAAAATATATTGGCGAAGAAATACCAGAAAATGCAGTTTGCTGGATTCTTGATGACGACATGCAATTAACAGATAAAACACTAACGGCATTAAAAATGATGCCAGAAGTCAAACGCTGTGGAGTAGATATTCTTATCGGTGGCTTCGAGAATTCATCGCCCAATCCGCCCATAAACGGCATTCGAATTCAATTAGTAGATATCCTCGCAAACTTGCAATGGCTGAATAACCTAAAATCCAACGAAATAATGGCTGATTATTCATTAGAAAATCAACTATTTCGTGAAAAATATCCTGATTATTATTACGATTTATCTAGGAAACACAAAGGGCACCTAGAACACCCCTATTGGCTGACGCCTAGTACACCAATGGAAACAAGCGCTTCCGCATTAAACCGGTTATTGGATGATGCCTGGAAAATATTCTTTGGAAATCCCCTAACAAGGCCATTGATAGCTAAAGAACCCACAAATCTTATGGAATCACTGGTAGATTCTGTAAACCGTGGTGGCAATACAATAGTCTTCAATCCTAAAGCACTGACAGATACCCCGAACATCGCTTTTCAAATAAATGGTATCGATGTCCGCAGATCTGATATGATGTGGAGTATCATCAATAGATATTACCGAAAAATGACAATAAAAGCTGGTCCATTTTCTACATGGCATGCTGGGAAGCAAACAGACTCCATTGTGAAAATGGATGTACGCAAAATACGAGATGAAATCGTTGGTTCAGGTTTCTATGCCGGTCTCACTGATTACCTAAAAAATAACGCCGACAGCACTCTATCCTTCTCACATGACGACATAGAACTGATTGAAAAAGGAATTAAAAACCATATTGTAAATCGAATGAAAAAATTGAGAATGACCTTTTATAGATCAAGGGGTATTTCTGCCTGTTTAAAGAATTTACCGATTTATAAAACTGAACTGCGGCTTCAACAGTTGGTGAAGATTATTGACGATTGGTTTAATGAGGAATCCTTCTTAGAAATAGAACGAGAATGTACATCATTTAAATCAAACGACGTTCAAAAATTTTTATCTAATATTTGCAGCAAGGCAGATGAATTTAAAAACACTTCTTTAGGGAGTATTCACTAATGACTTTAAATTATGACAACTGGTGCGAGTTGCCAACGATCTATGGCAACTTCAGAATGTATGACCTGCAAGATGAGGATATCCGCTTGCTATCGTACGGGCCCATTGAAGAAGTTCATGACAACGCTCTTGTCAGAATTCATTCATCATGCATCGCATCGGAAGTTTTTGGCGCAAAAGATTGCGACTGTGCAGACCAATTGCATGAAGCAATGAAAATGATCGCCAATGAAAAGATGGGACTTATAATACATATTCACCAAGAAGGGCGTGGTCAAGGTCTCTCGAGAAAAATCCGTGCAGTCTCCGTAATGCAAAAGGAAAATTGCGATACTGCAGAATCTTTTCACAGGTTGAATTATGATCTTGATATCAGAACATACGAGAAAGCCGTCGATATCTTGAAAAGTTTAAAGATATCCAAATTGAGGCTTATCTCTAATAATCCTCGTAAGAGAAGTTTTCTTGAGAAGAACGGGATACTTGTAAAAACCGAGCACACCCATCCAAAAATAAGAAGGGAAAATAGAGATTACCTTTTCTCCAAAAATGCAAAGCTTGGACACACGCTTCCATTGAATGAAGTTCAAGAAGGCAAATCCATTTTCTTTTATCACTCCGATCAAAAATGGGGTGAATTTGCAAATTTCTCAAGGCATTCTATTTTTGTTGACGGTAAAATATGGCCTACAGTAGAGCATTATTACCAAGCGCAAAAATTTCATGGAACTCCATTTGAAGAAGAAATTCGGACCCTGGAAACGCCAACTATAGCCAAGGAACACGCGCATATCCTTCTGAAGGAGCATCCGGCAATTGACTGGGAACTGAGAAAAGAGAGCGTGATGTACAAGGGCCTGTATGCAAAATTCACCCAGCATCCGGATCTCTTGCAACTTTTACTCTCTACCGAGAATCTTCCTTTGGCAGAACATACTTCGTTAGATCTTTACTGGGGCGATGGTCTCGATGGGTCTGGCAAGAATCGCCTGGGCACCATTTTAATGCAGATCAGGTCTGAATTGAGAAATAAATAGATGTGTGGAATTGTTTATCTACAAGGCTTGAACGCCCGTAACCGAATAGAAAGCTGCATCCGAAAGCTCGCCCATCGCGGTCCAGACGACGAATTCATTGTCCATGGCAACGAATGTGCGCTCGCATTCTGTAGATTATCAATTAACGACCATAGCATAAACGGAAGACAACCTTTTCAATACGGGGATATGTTTGCTGCCATTAATGGCGAAATATACAACTATAAAGAACTTGCGCAGAAGTTCGGCATCCCGTTAAAAGGGTGCTGCGATACAGAAGTTCTTCTTCCGCTATACGAAAAAATGGGCAACGAATGTATAGACGAACTAGATGGTTTCTATTCTGCAGTCATCGTACGTAATGATACGCTCATTTGCCTTCGAGACGAGATGGGGCAAAAGCCCTTGTTCTATGGGAAAACCAAAACGGACTATTTCATCTCCAGCGAATTAAAGGCTGTTCAAGACATTATTTGGTTTGAGGAAGTTCCGATAGGCCTTACAACGATTGCAAAAAAAGACTTTTCCATCATTGGCCATCAGGATATAAAGAAGAAATGCGCAACAAAAGATATTATACACGCATTAAGCGATGCTGTAAAAAAAAGAATTCCTTTTGACGGCAGCAATTTCGGCATATTTCTCAGCGGTGGCCTAGATAGTTCAATTATTGCTACATTGGCCAAAAAATATAGGGACGACATTCATTTCTTTTCTTTGGCCGAAGAAAAATCGCCTGATTACAACGCCATAATGCAGGTAGTCGGTCACCTGAACATAAAGAATATCCATTTCGTCAACTTACCTAAAAATAGTGAATTGGATGCACTGATAAATAAAATTGTTTATCATACGGAAAGTTTCAATCCATCTATCATTAGCAATGGGCTTGCAACATACTTGCTCGCCCAAAACGCAAGAAATCTAGGGCTAAAAGTCATTTTATCTGGCGAAGGTTCCGATGAATTATTCGGAGGATACCGTTATTTTGAGCGGAATGAAGATTGGCGCTCCTTCAAATATATGCTTGTAAAAGACATGCAATTTACGGAACTCCGGCGCATCGACATGTGTTGCATGGCAAATTCTATTGAACCACGTTGCCCCTTTTTAGATAGGGAGGTTTTGGTCATTAGCAACAATTTAGACTACGAAGACCTTTTTAGAGATGGTAACGGGAAAAGCATTCTTAGAGATGCGTTCGCAAATCTTTTACCCCGGCAAATCATTGACAGGAAAAAGGTCTCTTGCGATGTCGGCAGCGGCGTTCGTGGAATAGTCGTGAATTATTTAAAACAGAACGGCCTGACAGAACGCGAAAACTTGAAACAGATATGGTCCCGTTATAATTTTGGTCCTGAAGACCATCCCTATTTTTCTAAATATCCCGCTTTTGATGAATTCATCGATAAAAGAGGTACTTCTCATTGTTGAATGACGTTATAACTATAGAGAAGGTCCTCTACGAATGCTTCGAAAAGGAACCTTTTCAGAATTTTTATCAACTAAATAATATTGTGCCCACAACATTTGAATTTGGAGGCACATGTTCGGACAAGTCTCTGAGTTTTTACCACAAATTAAAAAAAATAGGCTACGATGTTCATTTACATTCCAGTTGGATCAATGAACAGGAAATACATCGGGTCATTCGAATTAATTTGAATAATTTGTCTTTCTTAGCGGATGTAGGCAACGGATGGCCCTCTATCCATCTGTATCCATTACACGAAGAAGTATCATATAAAGCATTCGGTATGGAATTTCAAAGCAGATTATTAAATGACAAGATTCAAGTTTTCCATACAAATGACGGGAAAACGAGCCTACTATTCGAATCTTATTTCAAATGCAAGCCTGAAAATGAAATCATGGATGATATAAGGAACCGTTTTTCTCGTGGCATCCATTATCCATTTAATGGGAAAATTCGATTCTCACAAATTGTAAATGGTAAGTTTCTCTTTTTGAAGGATGATAGACTAAGAATCTATGCCGACTTTGGTTACAAGGAAATCACTGGCATTAAGCCAAATGAAATCTCAACTATTATACGAAATTATTTTAACTTTGATTTAGAAAAGTTTGAACTATTAACAACGATACGAATATAAATATCCACTCTCAAAATTATATATTCCCTACTATGAACACGGAAAAGAAAATAGCCTTGATTATTGACTGCGACAACGCCAAGGCAAACGATGTCCCCAAGAAACTCGTTCAAGAAGTTGCAAAGAATTTAATTAAATTTTAAAGACCCTAAATTAGGTCTTTAAAATATATTTTTGAAAATAAAATCCTAAATTTGGGTTTTAGATAGACTTCACAAAATCAGTGTAACAGACTTGTCAGCTACGAGACTGTCCGGTGCAACCTTGCAGTCAATCACAAAAATTTTCACACCCGCCTTCCGGGCGTTTCGAAGCGCCTTGCCGAATTCAGGATGGATATTGTCGTCGGGGCCAAAACGCTTGCATCCCTTCATTTGAATGAGAAACAGGACGCCGCATTCGTAGGAAGTGCCGTCTTCGGCAGTCACATGTTCCGATTTTATGCGGGTTAATTCCGTCAGGTGCTTAATCCCTCTTTCTGTAGGGGCGTCAGGAAAGGTGGCGAAACCATCGTGCTCCAGGGTGACGCCCTTCACTTCTAAAAACATCTTGCGGCCCGCGAATTCGATGTAGAAATCGAACCGAGAGTTCCCGAAGGTGTATTCAGGGCGAACCAGTTGCAATTTTGGGAAACGCCGCTTGTTTGCTCTAATCCATTCTGCCGCCACCTTGTTGGGGGCCTGACTGTCCATGTTTACGAGAACCGTGCCTCTAGGCGTAACCTTCTCCACCGCAATCAGGTCGTAAGGAGTCTTGCGGGCAGGATTCGTGGACTGTTCTAGGTAAACGACCGTACCGGGTAACAAAAGTTCCCGACACCGGCCTGTATTTTTCACATGAACCACGGTCTTTTGCCCTTCGATGTTCACATGGGCTATAAAGCGGTTTGGCCGAGAAACGAATGTTGCCTTTACAATTTTTCCGTACTGCATTGCTTTTAGGGAATATACATCTTTTTCAGGGATGTTAGGCGAATTTAGACATTCGTCCGAGAAAAAAAACTCCCCGAACGCAAGGTCGGGGAGTAAAATGTCATCTAATTTTTTTCGTCTTATTTAAATCTCTTCGCTCTTCGAATTCTCGCTAATATCGCCATATCAGGTTTAAAATGTGAGGGACTTGCTTTATTATTAGCATATCCCATACCTGACAAGGTTTGATTCTTTTTTGGCAAATATTCTTCTAATTCATCGTAATTTTTCTGATAGTAGTCGGTTACTATTTTAGATAATTTTTCTTCAAGCGCAAATTTCCTATCGAATTTTTTCACAGAAGAATTAAATTGTCGAATATCGATTCGTATATCATAACTATTAATATCACTAATGAAAATGAGCGCTAAAAAGCGAATGTTTCTTTTGTGTTGTTTTAGTTCAGTATCGGCAAAATCATAAAATGTTTTTTCTTTGAATTGACTATTGAAAAAGATGCTAAAATCGCTTCGTTTGCTGACTAGCACACCATAAGAGGGTTTGTTTTGATGTTCTATAGTTATGACATCTTTTTCTGTCTTTTCTTTTTTATGCGTCTGAATTAATTTATAACCAGAAAAAGCGTTAATTTTCCCTTCACTAGCTTTATCTATGGGTTTGCTTGGATCAAAAAATTCATTATTCATATCATTTTTGATAAAATCAAACCGATCAAGCATTAAAAATTCAAATTCTTCAGTTTCTGTCTTTTTCGCTTTGGATTTTTTGTTCATAAAATTTTTTCCATCCAAAGTGACTTCCAAGGTGTCGTTGACCATTTCTTTAATGAATCTATTTTTTAAGAGATAATGAAATTGAATATTGACAAAGCAATCTTCTTCTATTCCGAGAAAACTAAATATTTCGGGATATGTATTAATTCCACTATCAATTAATTCTAGGAGAATGTGGCTAAATCTATCAACCTCAACATCCTTTTCTACAATAACATTTTGCTTACACTCCCAAAAAGGCAAGTCTATTTCAAGGATTTCTGCAAGAGAAAAGTTTTCAGTCTGATAATCATCTTTGTGAAAACGCCAAGTATTTTTTCTTACACGGTCATGCATTAAAAATTTCCTCCATATTATTGAAGACAAGCCCTTTCTCTTGGAGTTCCTCGACAATTTGTTTTAATTTAAATTCAGTAAAGTTCTCTGATTTCGTAAATACAGCCCTATTTAACAGATAATCACTATCGCCTACAATAAATAGCAGCCGTTTTGCACGAGAAAAAGCCACATTTATGCGCCTATAGTCGGCTAGAAAACCGATATTGTCATGGTCATGACTGCTACGCACAACATCATAGATGATAATATCTCTTTCGGCACCTTGAAATTTATCAACAGTATTTATTTGTATCAATGGTTCATCGTCTTTGATAAAATTACCATATTCTTTAGAATTCACCTGTTTTTTCAAAAGGTCAACTTGGCCGCGGTAGCCAGCGATCACTCCGATGTCAAAAGGATTATCGCAAGAAGCATTATGCGGATAAAGACTATTCAACTTTGAGAGCAATTCCTTAATTGTATCAACATTACACTGATTTTGCCTATTGAACTTATCACCATTATCATAGTGATTCTCTCTATTCGATGTATTCAAAAAGACAATAGAGGTCCCTTTCTTCAAGTTCAATTTATGGGATTTTTTTTCATCATAACCTTCAATATCAGGATTCTTTAGTTTGCCATCATAGAAATACTTGGATATCAATGAACCTATTTGTTTAGGCATGCGATATTGAATATCCAGCATCTTGACATATCGTTTATTATTTGACGATTCAAATTCCTTTTTTATTTTCTCGAACAACGATACACCATATGTTTTTTCAATATCAAGTCCCTCATCCTCAACTTGTTCTTTGATATCTTGTTTAACAGCATCATCTCGTGTAATAACTGGGGGTAATTGTTTATCATCGCCTATCAAAATGATATTTCTTCCCATGCTTATAGGGACTAAGGATTCTGCTGGAGTTGCCTTGCTTGATTCATCCATAATGACATAGTTAAAATTGAAATTTACTCTACTATATCTACTGCTGGCTATATGAATACAAGTAGCTCCGAGAATATTCATTTTTAAAAGCATTGCCGTTAAAAAATTGATTTCCTCACTACCATTGTTAAGCATGGACACCTTTCTATCGGTGTCGTAATTTACAGAAGAATTACCGATAAACGCGATCCAGTCCTTTTGAATTTTCTTTAACTTAAAGTATTTCTCTCCAAACGTCTCTTTAAAAACAGTTTCAATATCAGCAAAATCCTCTGCGTTTTCAAATAGCTGTTTTAGATAATCATTACCCTTTGCTAGAGCCTTTTTAAATAACTTGATGTCTTTTTTACTTCTGGCATCTTCAAAGGCTTTGAAAATTTCATACAGGTTTCTATTTCCTTCTTGCGAAGGAAAATTTTCTTCCATATATTTTTTTGACTTCTGTTCCGTTTCGCCAACCCAACTTTTCAATTTTTCTTCATAACAATGTGATTTCATACTTTCAGAGACATTGTCATTTTCAAGAGCATTGTCACTTGCCAAACGGATAAAACGAATCTCCGTTTCGCCAACTAATTTTTCAAGCACATTATCTACGGCCAAATTGGATTGCGAGGTCAACAAAATTTTTGCATTTGGGTTTTCATTCACAATTTGCCGTATGGTTTCTACTATAACAGTCGTTTTACCGGTTCCTGGAGGCCCCTGAATTATGTATATTGGTTTGTAATTAACGGCTTCCAAAACCGCTTCAAGCTGAGAATCGTCTTTTGCAATATTTGAATTGAATAATTTACTTTTGAATCCGTCATAATCCAAATCATGTATATTGCATTCTATAGATTCTTCTGGAGTAGCTATTATATCTCCTAATTCCTTATTAGCTATGCTAGATTTGATAAACTTTTGGCACGCTTCTACTTGTTTCTTGTCTAATATCCTCAGAAAGAATCCCTTGATGTGGTATTTCCTGAATGGTGCAAACAGGATTCGGAATCGTAATAATTTTAGATTCTGAACGCCAATCCCCAATTTTACCAACAATTTGCTCTCCGACGAAAAGAATCTTCTTTTCGTTTTTCATATTCTTTATTTTTCCCCAACTAATTTTGGGGGCGTTTTCTTGTTCGTCATCTAAATAGAATAGTAACTTAGCCCCATCCTTTCCTTCTTCCACTTTTTTATATGGAATTTTAAGGGCGCGCATTTCAATAAATTTCTTTTCTGTCTCGGGCAATTTTTGCCATACCTCAAGTTCATTATGCTTTTGGCGAGACAATTTTGCAAGTTTATTTTTTTCCTGATATTTTTCCCATAAAAAATCTATCCAATAATCAGATGTATTTGCGTCATACTCAACATGAGCTTCTAACAAAAACGCATCTTCATCTTGAATAATGGCATTGTTACAATTATTTCTGCAGTTAGTATAAGGAATAAAGAGATAGCCATCGTCATCTACAAAGAATCTTCCCGTCCATTCATTGGTTGTAAATCGTCCTGTAACTTGATCACGTTCGGATAATTCTGGATCAACCACCATCCATGTATTTTCGTTCATTGACGATATGACTTCATCAATATCATCTTCATATTCTGGTTGTGTTATTACAGCCAACGAGGGTAATTGAAACCGCTTTATCGGCGTCAATTTTTGTAACAAATCTATTAGTTCATAATATTTAGAGAATCTCCTTTTTCGGTCGGGGTCAAGAGTCTTTTTGATAAGCTCGTCTAGTATCGGCTTTTCTCTTTCTATATCACTATAGTTTTCTTGCAAAAAGGCCTCAAAGGTCTTGACCAAAGAAAACATGTCATCTTGGTGATTCGGCGATAATTGAGAATCGCCTTTATTATGCTTTAAAGCTTGCGGAGACAAATAATCTTCGTCTAACACTTTTTCGTGTACGAATATTTCATAAAGCTTTGGAAAAAGGAGTTTCGCCTCATTTTCTTCATTTACTAGTATGAACTTGGGAGATATGATAAACCCCTGATTATTTCCATTCTTCTTAAAGTAGTCAAGCCCCTTTGCAATATTTGTAATGGCAGGAATATCAATATTATTTGGAAAATCCTTTAAATAATCATCGGAAAAATGTTCATATACTATGTAATAAAAACTTCTTTCCGCATTATAGCCGACATCAATTGTTTTTACGAATCCCAGAACATCACAACCTATTAAGGGCTTGATTTCATTTTCAATCTGGCGATTGAGGGAACGTCTGTTTTCGACAGTTTCTTGCAAAACCAAAATATTGAATTCACCTCCAGCAACATCTTCGCAATTTTCATAGAAGTGAAGATGTTCACTTAATTCCTTTGGTTCAGAAGTGACTGTATATTTTCCAATTGTGTCCAATATTTGCATATTCAATATCTCGTTCTGTTTTTTATCTAATATACATCCCAAACAACAGCCTAGAAAAAATTTTTTTTACTCGAAGATGAAAATGTATAAAATATCATGCTTAAATAAAAAAGAGCGGCGGTTCTATTCGAACCCCGCCCACGATATATCTCGCGCCATCAGGTAACACAACTTTTGTGCCGTTCAATGACAATTTGTTTTATAAGGCGCCCATCGTTTTGCTCCTTAAAAGCATGTCTCCATGCATTTCAAGGCCATTCACTCGACGAGCGCCCAAAACAAAAAGCCATTTCCGAATGACTATTGGACTTTTAAACCATTTCGGAGTAAGCCCAGCGTCCCACGGGGACGACTAATCATTTTGATTTTGTTTTGGTACTATGAATATACAAACAAAAATTTCCCCAGTCAAGTCCCTGAGTGAAAAAAAATCATATATTCCCTACTATGGACACGGAAAAGAAAATAGCCCTGATTATCGACTGCGACAACGCCAAGGCAGATGCCATCTACGGCATCATGGAAGAGCTTTCAGCATTTGGAGAAATTTCTATTCGCAGAGCCTATGGCGATTGGAGTAAACAAAATTCATGGCAAGAAATTTTACATCCATTTGCGATACAGCCAATACAACAATTTCCATATACTCCACATAAAAATGCCACTGACTTAGCAATGACTATTGATGCAATGGAAATTCTTTTTACTGAAAACATTGATTACTTTGCTATTGTTAGTAGTGATTCAGATTTCACACCACTTGCTATGAAATTAAGAGCAAAATCAAAGCAAGTAATTGGCTTTGGTGAGCAATCTAAAACACCGCAGCCATTTATCGATTCCTGCAATTCGTTTATCGACATTGACAAATTTGAAAAGCCTAGCCAAACAGACTCTACTACTAATAAAATTGAACCTTGTGAACGAAATAAACTTCGCGGCGATTTAAAAATTATGAATGCCATTCGTCAAGCTATACATGAAGAAGCCGATGATAATGGTTGGGCTTTAGCTTCTAGAATTTCACAGCGACTACTTAGACAGATTTCCCTAAGTCCAAAAAATTTTGGCTATAAAACATGGCCTATTCTAATTCGTGCTACAGAATATTTTGATGAAAATAAGAATTCCAAAGGCCAGCTAATATTTTGTATCAAAAAGAAATAATTCTATTAAAAACGAAGTCTAAAACGTTCTTCTTTTTCATCAAAAAATTTGTTGATGTCCTTAAAATTAGCATAACACACATTCATAAACGATTCTGTACTTTGACCGCTATAAATAACAGTAGGTGGATTATTTGAAATATGCATAGCATATTTTTGAGCAAAACTTTTCATTGGTTTTCCGAAATCAGCATTGAACGATTTTCCACTTTTTATTTCAAAAAGATCTAATCCTTTTTTTCGCAAATGGAGTAAATCTACTTCGACCCCATTGCTATTTCTAAAAAAGAATAAGTTCGGTTCTCGTCCTTCATTCAACTGACATTTCAAAGCCTCTAATACAACTAAATTTTCAAACAACTTACCTAGCATTGGATCTCGTTGCAATTGATTTATTGTTTCTATTCCTAATAAATAACAAGCAAGACCTGTATCACAGAAATAAACTTTTGGACTTTTAACCTCTTGACTCGTTCTTGAAGAAAACCAAGGCTTCAAAGTATAAACAATATGTGAAGTTTCTAACAACGAAAGCCAAGCTGAAATCGTTTTCCCTGAAACCCCAACCTCAGCCCCAACTGCAGCACTATTCATTAATTGACCAGTCCGACCCGCCAGTAATTTCAAAAAAGAAAAAAACTTTGATAAATCACGAACAGAATCTTGCTGAGCGATATCTCGCTCTACATATGTATTCACATAGTTTCGATAATAATCAAAAGGCGAATGACCACTTTCACCAAATAAAAACGGCATTCCGCCAGCAAGGATTTGTTCATCTCGTTCCAAAGAAATACCAGCATTTTCTATTTCAAAAATAGAAAGCGGTAACATATTGATAATGGCTGTACGCCCGGCCAAGGATTGCGCTACTGATGCTTTTACGGAAATTTGATTACTCCCCGTAAGCAAAAAATGTCCTTTTGTATGATTGCGATCAATTCGCACTTGAACTTGTCCTAACAACGAAGGAACTCGATGAATCTCATCAATAATAACTGGAGGCGGAAACCGCGTAAAAAATTCATCGGGGTCCTTAGAGGCTAATTCACGAGTCGTAAAATCCTCTAAATTTGCATACGCATAATTAGGAAACAATGCTTGCACAAGAGTGGTCTTTCCACATTGGCGTGGGCCAAAAAGCATTACTGATGGGTACTCCGCCATCTGTGCTAAAATATAAGAGGCTATTTTACGCTCAATCATATCATAAATATAGTATTTTTACGGAGATGTGGAATAGCATTTCATATCTCCGTAAAAATTCTTTGTGGTTTTAGCGATTCTTAAATTAGAATTCAGTACAACAAATAAACCTATATTTAGGTTTTTAAAAGCATTTTTACTACTTAAAAACCTATTTTTAGGTTGTTTTATTTATTAAAGTTATCTATATTAAGATGAATAATTCGGAGGTTGGAATGTACAAGACATCGCCACTTACAGAAAAATCTGTACTTGAAGAAATCGGGAATCGTGTTCGGGCTCACCGCATTGCTTTGAATCTTTCTCGAGATGTTTTTGCTGCACAGGCAGGAGTAGGTAAAAACACTCTTGTTCGGCTTGAAACAGGGCTTAGTGTGAATCTTTCTCACTTTATCAAAGTACTGCTCCAGTTTGGTCTTGCTGAATCCCTTATCAACATTTTTCCAGATTACAATCAAAGCCCAATGATGCTCTTGCGTGAGTCTCAGGAATTTCCAAAACGCAAGCGCGCTTCTCGCCCAAAAAAATCTTCAGCTAACACACCATGGGTGTGGAAGGAGGACGAATGATTCCTGTTGAAGTAAAACTTTGGGGTACAACCATTGGCGCCCTCTCACAGGAAAACGATAATTTTGCCTCGTTTGAGTATAACCCAGATTTCGTGCGTAGCGGTATCGAACCAGCTCCTATAACAATGCCCGTGCGTGCTGGAGTTATTTACAGATTCCCAAATTTATCTCCTGCTACATTTCATAACTTGCCAGGGCTTTTTGTCGATTCTATTCCAGATAAATTCGGAAACAAAATCATAGACCAGTGGCTCACTCAAAATGGTAGAGAGCCTGGGAGTTTTTCTGCACTTGAACGACTTTGCTATACAGGCTCGCGCGGAATGGGCGCTCTTGAATTTTTCCCAGCGATTCACCCAAACATTATTGAAAGTGAACCCTTAGAAATAGAAAAACTCCGTGCACTTGCTGCAAACATTTTGGACCAACGAAAAAAAATAAAAGTAAAACTTCGAGAAAAAGAAATTTTCGAACAAATTATCAAAGTAGGAACATCTGCCGGTGGCGCCCGAGCCAAAGTTCTAATTGCCTATAACGAAGCCACAAACACAGTACTTTCCGGGCAAGTCCGTGCTCCAGAAGGCTTTGGCTATTGGCTACTGAAGTTCGACGACATTGAAAACAATCGCGATAAAGAAAACGCAGACCCAGCCGGATTTGGTGCACTAGAATACACTTACAGTGAAATAGCCAAAGAAGCAGGAATTGAAATGACAGAATGCCAATTACTTACAGATGGAAATCACAGGCATTTCATGACTCGTCGTTTTGACCGCACCGAAAACGGGAATAAACTTCACTATCAATCACTCACAGCAATAGCACATTACGACTTTAATATTGCAGGCGCTTACAGCTACGAACAAGCTTTTATCGTTGCAAAGCGTATTGGGCTTACTATGACAGATATTGAGCAGATGTATCGCAGAGCGGTATTCAATATTTGTGCCAGAAACCAGGATGACCACACAAAAAATATCGGCTTTCTTATGGATAAACGCGGGCATTGGAAACTAGCTCCTGCTTTTGACGTAACCTACGCCTACAACCCAAACGGACGCTGGACCGGAACACACCAGATGACATTCAACGGAAAACGCGAAAATTTTACCCTTGAAGATTTCAAAACTGCAGCCAAAAACGCAGGCCTTGTGCAAGGGCGCTACAAACGTATCTTAGAGCAAGTGCAAGATTCTATCGCTACGTTCAAGAAACGCGCTAAAGTAAATGACGTTCCAAAAAACTTGATTCAAGAAGTAGAAAAGAACTTGCTAAAGTTTTAGTTTTTCTTGAAAAGTCATTTTTAAACTTTTGTTTTATTGAGAAAGAACAAATCTATTAGCAATTTATTTCATCTATTTTTGGGGCTTTTTGCGACAATTCTTCACAAAAAAAAGTGACCCGCCGGCGAAGCCGGCGGTTCTTCATATACGGGCGTAGCCCTACAATACTAGCGGCGTGCAAGGGCACGCACGTCAATCTGCCACCTGCAAGAGTCCTTACTAGGCCGCCCGTAAACGGGCACTACTTGCCAAACATAGACTGTTGTTCGCCCAATTTATCCTCCTCTAATTGTTGTCGTATATACGCCTTAATTCGGTCTGCGTTTTTACCAGCAGTGTCAACATAGTAACCA
>Ga0233386_1000011_pt1 | contig 148418 bp, 118 predicted proteins | sample ElkDunMinimDraft_17_FD_191544 | JGI IMG/M metagenome (GOLD analysis project Ga0233386, IMG submission 191544) | Fecal eukaryotic communites from dung pellets of Tule Elk in California, USA - Elk Dung G4 | ecosystem: Host-associated > Mammals > Digestive system > Large intestine > Fecal...
AGGAAACCATTATGGACTCTTTAGAAGTTTTAGAAAACAAAGGCTACACTTCTATCGCTGAAGCCGATTATGAAGAAGGTTTCCTTGATGGTGAAGCTAAAGGCAAAGCGGAAGGCTTTTTGGATGGCATTAATGATGCTAAACGTGAAATGGCAAAAGCGATGCTTATGGAAGGAATTCCTATTGATAAAATCAGAATCATTTCTGGATTATCGGAAGAAGAAATCAAAGATCTATAACTTTTTGATTTAATCTAACCTCCTGCTGAAAGGCAGGAGGTTTTTGATTTCTTTGTTTGCAAGGACTTATTGACAAGTTTTACAGATGGCCACGAGGCGCAAGGCCTCTCGCCATGACAAGTTGTTTGTACACTTGTCACGAGTCCCTTGTCACTCGCCATGACAAACTATTTCTACACTTGCTGCGCGGTGCTTGTTATATGGTTCTTGTCACACGGTTCTAGTCCGCAACTTGTCACTTACGAATTCCAAAGGAGTGAAACAATATGTGCACGAGTTGCTCTTGCAATGACATTTCAAACTTATAACATTCAATTTTTAAGTAAAAAAAGACTCCTTTTAAAGGAGCCTTTTTCAAATTGAAATTTTGATTTTAAATTGAAGCTAAATACTTTTGAACTTTTGCTGCAACTTCTGGTTTATCGCCATAAACTTTCAAAAGTTTTTCTGCAACAACTTTTGCTTTGTCTTTGTTACCAACTTCATTGTAGCAAAGAGTAAGTTTCCACATAGCATCGCTAACCGTTGAAACTAAATCAATACCTTCTTCTTGGCTATAACGAGCTTTTAAATCGCCATCACGCTTGCCAAATTTAGCGATAAATGCTTCTAATTGAGAAATAGCTTTTGTATAATCTTTCTTTTCAATAGAAACAGCAGCTTGACCATGCATAGCAGCAGCCATAATTAAAGTAGCCGAACCAGCATCTGCAACTGCTTTATCAAATAAAACACTTGCACCATCAAAATCACCATTCTGGAATTTGATGTTTGCAGCAAGAAGAGATGCTTTTGCCAAAGAAAGCCCAGACAATGAATTAGACTGTATTAAAGTTTCTAATTCTACAAGAGCTTTTGAATTTTCACCGGCATAAACAAGAGTCATGGCCTTGCCTAATGCGGCAGCTTCTGCTGCGACTTTTGCTTTAGTCATTTCATTGTATTTTGTTACACCAACAACGATTAAAACAATAACTGCAAGGGCAGCTATAAGCTTTGAACCATTTTCTTTTAAAAAATCCTGCAAATCATTTTGTCCAGCCATAAAAATACCTGCTTTGAAAGATTGTTCCCAAATATAGTAAAAGAATCAAATAAAAAGACCACGAATCAAAGACTCGTGGTCAAATTTCGCTTAATTTTTCTGCTAACGACCTTTTTTCAAGATTTGTTTTAGCATAGAATTAACTTTTCCGATTTGAACTTGTGGCTTTTTCTGCTGAGTTTGTGATTTGCCAGAAAGTTTTGCTTTCAAATCAGCAATGGTTGCATGCCCTTGGAGAGCCTTTTCATTACTGCGTTGTGCGTTTCTAGAGTTATGTTTAGCATTTACCCCTGCACCAGCAACCCCTTCGGCAGATTCTTGTTTCATAGAAAGGCTGATTCGCTTTTGACCAGCATCTACTGCAAGAACACGAACTTTAACCACATCACCAACAGTTAAAACCGTTTTTGCATCTTGAACAAATTTTTCACTAAGTTCTGAAACGTGAACCAAACCATCTTGATGCACGCCGATATCCACAAATGCACCAAAATTAGCCACATTGGTTACAACACCTTCCATCCAGCTGCCGGTAATCAAATCGTTTATGCTTTGGACTTTATCATCAAATTTTGCATAGCGGAATTCTTTTCGCGGGTCACGAGATGGCTTAGCCAGTTCGTTCATAATGTCTTCCAAAGTATTCTTTCCAACTTCATCAGAAAGGAATTCTGAAACATCTATACCTCGAACAACATTGACATTGCCCACAAGTTCAGCCAAAGGAAGACCTGCTTTTTCAGCAATTTTTTCAACTAATGCGTAATTTTCTGGGTGAACAGCACTATTATCAAGTGGATTTTCAGCGCCTGAAACACGCATAAAGCCTGCGGCTTGTTCAAATGCTTTGGGGCCAAGTCCTTTAACATTTTTTAAGTCATCACGGCTTTTGAAAGCTCCATTTTCATCACGGTGTTTAACAATGCTTTCTGAAATATTTTTAGAAAGTCCTGCTACATAACCGAGCAAAGGAGCGCTTGCACTATTGACATCAACACCAACCATATTCACGCAACTTTCAACAACTTCATCAAGGCGTTTTTGGAGTTCACGCTGGTTCACATCATGCTGGTATTGTCCAACCCCAATAGATTTAGGGTCAATTTTTACAAGTTCTGCAAGTGGGTCTTGTAATCGACGGCCAATAGAAATAGCACCTCTTGTCGTAACATCTTCATTTGGGAATTCTTGAATAGCAAGCATACTTGCTGAATAAATAGAAGCCCCAGATTCATTGACAATCACGCGAGGCGGAACTTTACCTTTAAATTTCAAAGCCATTTTTGTACAGAATGCGTCTGTTTCACGGCTTGCCGTTCCGTTTCCGATAGCAATTAATTCAATCTTATATTTGTCAATAAGTTCCATAAGATAAACTGCTGCTTCGGCATCTTTTTTCTGCGGTTCATGTGGGTAAATAACACCATGATCCATGAACTTTCCATTTTCATCAAGAACGGCTACTTTACAACCTGTACGGAAACCCGGGTCAAGCGCAAGAACTGCTTTATGTGCAGGAGGCGCAAGCAATACATCTTGAAGGTTTTTGCTAAAGACTTTGAAAGCTTCTAATTCAGCAGCGTCTTTTAAAAGCAAACGAACTTCACTTTCCATGCTTGGTTTCAATAAACGTTCCCAGGCGTCTTTACACATTTCAAGCAAATAAGGTTTCCAAACCGAATCGCCGATAATGACATTTTTTTGAAGATAGCCAATCATTTCTTCATCAGGAACTTCTAAAGAAAGGCGTAAAACTTTTTCTTTTTCACCGCGACGGAGAGCGAGCATTCTGTGACTTGGAATTTTGGAAACTGGTTCTGAAAAGTCGTAATAATTTTTGAATTTAGTTTCTTGCTTTTCAAATTCTTTACGGACTTTAGATACCATAACGCCAGAACGTTCTACAGCCAAGCGTAAATACTGACGGTATTCTGCATTATCAGCCACCATTTCTGCTAAGATATCACAAGCGCCTTTTAACGCAGCCTTTGGATCTAGTAAACCTTTTTCTTCAGAACAGAACGCAAGTGCTAAAGTTTCTGCTGGGTTTCCATCATCTTCTTGTTTAGCCATCAAAAGAGCTAAAGGTTCTAGACCTTGTTCTTTGGCTATTGTAGCACGAGTGCGTTTTTTAGGTTTGTATGGAGCGTAAAGGTCTTCTAACTTTGTTTTGTCTAAGCATTCATCAATAGACTTTTTAAGTTCTGGAGTTAACTTACCTTGTTCTTCGATACTTTTTATAACCGTTTCTTTACGGTCTGAAAGTTCTTGTAAATATTCACGACGGTGTTGTATGTCTCGTAGTTCAATTTCATTTAATGTGCCGGTCTGGTCTTTACGGTAACGGGCAATAAACGGGACTGTGCCTCCTTGCGCCATTAATTCTAGTGCTTTGGCTACACGCCAGACTTCCAATTTTAGTTCTTCGGCGATAATTGCTGAAAAATCCATAATAAATTATCCATTTACATTTTTTTAGAATCGCCCGATGCGATTCCGATTTAAGGTTTAAATGTCCCAAAACTTTTGGGAGTTTCGGGAATATAACAAATAATAAAGACCAAAAAGGAACTTTTTTTGTCATCTTTAGTGAATTTTTGAGTTTCTCGAGAGGATTTTGGCAAACTTTGCCAAAATCCCCTTTCCTATGTAAAGGAATCTCTTTCATGAAAAGAGAGGTTTTGCTTTGGAAAAATCTTTCTAAATTTGAAGTATGAAAAAAATAGAATCTCCTGCTGAACTTTTTGAAAAATTGCAATCCGTGAAACCGGGTAGTGTTCTTTGTAATTACTCTATGGAACAATGCGAAAAAATGTTTCCTATTGTAGCAGAAATTAATGCGCTTAAAAAAGAACGGAATGCGGTTATTCTTGCTCATAGCTATGTGGCTCCTGAAATTATTTTGACTGTGGCTGATTATGATGGCGATAGTTTTAAGCTTAGTCAAGATGCTACAAAAGTGAAAGAAGATACTATCGTTTTTGCTGCGGTCCGATTTATGGGAGAAACCGCTAAAATTCTGAATCCATCTAAGAATGTTTTGATTCCTGGACCACTTACTGGTTGCAGCCTTGCTGATTCTATTACAAGTGATGAGGTTAAAGCGCTTCGGAAAAAATTCCCGGAACATTCATTTGTCTGCTATATAAATACAACTGCCGATGTGAAGGCTGAATGTGATGTGTGCGTGACTAGTTCCAATGTTATGAAGATTGTGGCAAACCTTGAAAATGATAAGATTTTGTTTTTGCCAGACCGTTTGATGGGCGCTAATTTAAAGAATGAATTGAAAGAAAAGAATATTGATAAAGAGATTGTTTTGACTTCTGGTTGCTGTTATGTTCATGAACAATATGATCCAGATTTGATTCAATTTTTTAGAAAACAAAACCCTGGACTTTTAGTGGTGAGTCACCCAGAATGTCACCCTGGCATTGCGTTACAAAGTGATTTTGTCGGTAGCACTGGACAAATGGTTGAATTTTTGCAAAAGACTGATAAAAAAGTCCCTGTTCTTTTGCTTACTGAATGTGGTTTAAATGCCAGAATGCAATACGAAATGCCTGACAGACAGTTTATTGGCAGTTGCAGTATGTGCAAATATATGAAGTCGAATTCTCTTGAAAATATTTTGGAAACTTTACGGAACCCAGAAAAAGCACATTCTATTGAACTTGACGAATGTGTCGCTCAAAAAGCGAAAAAGTGTATTGATGCTATGTTTGAATACGCAGCTCGTTAGGAGAATCTATGAAATTGGCTAAACTTTTTCTGATTGCGTTTTGTGTTTGTGCAATTTCTAGCTTTGCTAACGAAAACTGGACAAGAACGCATTTTATTTCTGCTGGTTTTGGAGCTGCTATTACACAAGGTGATTTAGAAGGCGAAAAATCTTTACTTGCTAAAGACGCTGGTAAAGAAGAGACTATTTTCTTGCCAAATTTAGGTTCCTTTTTAATGCCTGAATTTGAAATTGGAGCCAATTTAAATCAACATACTGTATCTCTTGACTTTTCTTTTAGTTCGCCTAAAACTAATTTTGCAAAAGGCACTAATCTTGTCGAAGAAACTGAAACCGATATTTTAAGGCTTGGGCTTGGCTATCGTTATAATTTTTTATGGCCTGAACCTTTTCAGATTTTTGTTGGCTTGAATTATTCTTTTATGCATTTAAAAACTACAAATAATGCTTTTTTTATTGATGAAAACGATAACACCAAACGCTCTGATGCGACTTTAATGGGAAACGGTTTTTCAATTAATTCTGGTTTACTTTATTTTATCCATAAGAATATTTCTATGGAACTCCATGCTCGTTTTAAAACCATGTTTTTTTCAAATGTATCATCTGAAGAAAATGGAACTTGTGAAATGGATGAAGCACAAATTCAATTTATGGAAGAAGTGTTTTTACGTTTTTCCTTTCATTTCTAAAACAACCTAAAATAAAATCATTATGAAAAAAATTCTTTTCTTTGCTTTGAGTTTGTCAATTTCTGCATTTTCTGCAGAATGGGCTTCTATTTATCACTCTTTAATCGCTTTCGATGAAAGAGCAGGGCTCCCTGATGGTAATCGCCCTGGCTACGTTAAACCTCTCGCAACTAATTTAGGAACGGTTTTAAATAGCAACTGGATTAGTAGTGCAAGAATTCCTCAAATTTTTACTATTGAAGCCGGGATGCCTCTGATGATTGTAGGCATTGGCGATGAGGATAGAACTTATGCAAATGGCGCTCCTACTATCTTTGGCGATAAAGAATACGAATGGGGTGCTGTAAGCGATAAAATTTCTTGCTCTACTGCTCCAAACTGCCGTGTAGTGAATGGTAATGAAACATTGAATAAACTAGGTGTATTTACTTACCCTTATTTACAACTTGCCGGTAGTTTCTACCATGCGCGCGTTGCATTACGCGGTATGTGGTTACCAGCTATTAGTGAACTTCAATCTTTTAATTTGTTTGGTTTTGGCTTACAATATAGTTTTGGCCATTTATTTTTACACGAACTTCCAAAAGCATTGCACCCATTTGATGTCAGTTTAGCTTTTGGTATGAATTTTTCTGGCATAGGCTACACTCCTGACAATTACAACGGAACTCTTGATTTAGATATTACAACCACTCATTTTATGTTGGTTCTTGGCTACCAGCCTTTTAAATTTTTTGAAGTGATGCTTTCGCTTGGCTATGAAACTTCTACTATGGAATCTTCAGGGCATTTAGTCTCTGAAGACCCTGATTCTTACGGGGCTGAAATTTTTCCGTCTCTTTCTGTAGATGGCAATAATGGATTCCGTATGGGACTTACCGTTTCATTCTCGTTAGGCGCTTCTTACCACCCTGTTGTAGGTGTTGACTTTGGTACAAAAACAAGTTACACAACAAATGTATTGTACTTCAAACAAAGTTTTGGTAAAGAACCTGAAATTAAAGAGAAAAAAGCTAAAGTTTCTGATTCTGAAACAGAAGAAAATGAAGCTACCGATGAAGTTACCGAATAACGTTTTCGTTTATTCCCAATTCATTTAAAGCATTTAAAGTTGTCTCTCCAAAAGCCATTATCTGATCTCCTTTTGACAAAAGAGGAGCTATGGCTTTGGCGGCTTTTCCACTGCGAAGTAAAAAGCATTTTTCACCTGAATATTTCTTTAAGTTTTCAGCAAATTCTTTTGCATAAAAAGTTCTATAAACTGGTATATGCGTAATATCTATTTCAAATTTTTTAGCTAACTCTTTTAAGTTTAAAGCTGTTTCTTCTGCTGAAAGCCAACACCATTTTAAATAAGGGATTTTCCCTTGATTTTTAAGGGCTAATGTTTCTAAAAAATATTCACCGCCTTCATAATTTTCAGCAAATGTTTCTGAATAAATTCCAAATTCCGCCAACGCTTTTTGCGTTCCTTTCCCGACTGTAAAAATTTTCCCATTATAATTTTTTAAATAACTATACGAATATTGTGCGGCACGCGGACTGGCTACAAAAATGGCCTCGTAAAGAAATGTATCTATTTCAAATGAAAGTTTTTCAACGGCAAGAATAGGTAAATGAACAAGAGTTGCCCTTAAAGATTCTGCTTTTTGAAACAGATTTTCAGAAGGCTTTTTTAATCCTGTTTCTATCCACCACATAACTTTCTACAACTTTCCCCAAAAATTTAACAGCGCATGTTCTTCAACATCTTTTGGCAACGGAATTCCTTTAACATTACAATCTGCTACAAATTTTTCAGCAAATTGTTCAAATTCTTTTTTCAAAAAATCATCTCGCTTTAGCAAAATGTGACTACTAAACGAATTGCCTTTTTCTGGGTCTGCTAAATACGCATAAAATTTTATTTCTGTCTCTGAAACATCAGCGAAAGCCGCCATAGGTACACGACACCCTCCGCCTAAAAAATTCATCCAACTGCGCTCTATAGAGGCTGCAAGAGATGCGTTTGAATCAGAAATTTTTGAAAGAACATTTACAATCAATTCGTTATCTTTCCGGCATTGCAAGCCAACAATACCTTGCCCTACTGCTGGCACTAAAACATCTGGTGAAAATTTTTCTGTAATCGCGTGGGAAAGATTTAAGCGTTCAAGCCCGGCAGCGCCTAAAATAATTCCATCCAATTCCCCGGATTCAACTTTTTGAAGACGAGATTCTAAATTGCCACGAACATCAACAAAACACAAATCAGAACGAATGGCTTTTAGTTGTAAAATTCTTCGCGGCGACCCCGTTCCTATTTTTGCACCTTGTGGTAACTGAGTGAGCAATTTATTAGAAGAAACTAAAACATCTAACGGACAGGCTCTTGGCAAAAATCCACCAAGAACAAGCTCTGAAGCCATTGCTTCAGGGACATCTTTTAATGAGTGAACCGCAAAATCTATTTTCTTTTCTAAAAGGGCTTCTTCTAATTCTTTGACAAAAACACCTGTTCCACCAAATTGAACCAATGAACGAACCCTGTCTTTATCACCAGAAGTGCGTACCGGATAAATATTGACTTCGTATTCAGGAAAAAAAGAACGAATCGCATTGGCTGCTAAATTCGCTTGAGCCATAGCAAGTGGGCTAGAACGCGTGCCTAAATTCAGAACTTTTTTTTCAAGCATCTGTTTCCCCTGTTGAAAAATGTTTTTCAATATCTTGTGCCGGGTATAATTTTTCTAAAATCAACTGGCTTTCAAGTCCCATTCCAGCAGTACTCAAGTGTTTCAATTCAGAAAAAGGAACATGCAAAATTTTTTTACGAAGTTCTTCTTCAAAACGTTTCATGTTATTGAATTCTTCTAATGAAACACGTGTTTCCCATTTTTTTAAAACCATTTCTCCGACAAGTTTGTGATATTCTTGCATTTGAAGCAAAAGTGGATTTAAATCCCTTGAAACAAACCATTCTCTGAAATCAAGTGTAGCGTGTTCAATAAAAGTCCGAGCTTTCTCTGCCGCCAAACGGCGCATTTCTCTGTTTTTTTCAACAACCTTATTTAAATCATCAATGCTGAACAAGCTAATTCCAGGGAAAGAAGCTATTAACGGATCAACATTTCTAGGAGACGCAATATCTACAATTAAAAGCTCCGTGCGCATTGCATTAGGAACTTCTGAAGCTTTAATTAAAAAAGTTTCTGCTTTAGCACAAGTTATCAAAATATCTAGCCGTGGCAATTCTTGCACTAATCGATTCAAAGGGAAAGCTTCGCCGCCAAAGCAGTTTGAAAATTCTTTTGCCTTTTGTTCACTTCTATTAAAGAAAGCAAAATGTTCCACTTTTTCTGCTGCAAAAGTGGTTGCCGCTAAATGTCCCATTTCTCCAAGGCCTAAAATGCCAACTCGACATTTTGAAATATCTCCGACTTCTTGCTTACAAAGTTCCATTGCGGCATGGGCAACAGAAACGGTTCCCATACCAATCCCTGTTTCTTCGCGCACTTGTTTGCCTAAAGAAAGCGCACTCTGAAAGAGATGATTCAACAAGACACCAACGGTTTTCGTTTCTTGCGCTACGCGAAAAGCTTCTCGAACTTGACCTAAAATCTGATTTTCTCCAAGAACAAGACTATCAATCGAAGAAACAACTGTATAAAGGTGTGAAACCGCTTCTCCATGAATCAAATAGAAGCAATAGGGAACGATAGAATCTAAGTCTAACTTAGCGTATTCAGCCCACCAATTCACCAAAGTATCCGACAACGCTTCTGGGTAAGGTGTTGCAATATAAATTTCGGCCCGATTACAAGTAGAAAGAACTGCAACTTCTGAAACTCCAGGCAATGCAAGAATACTTTTCATTGTCATGGGGTTCTGTAAAGTTCTTGTCAAAGAATCACGAATCGCAACTGGACACGTTTTATGACTAACGCCTAAGACGGCACAATGATATTTTTCACACTTTTTCATCATTTTCACGACTGAAAATTAGAATTTTTCTGAATCATCTGGCAAAACCTTATTTATATTTGATTTTGATATGGATTTTGTCCATTTGGAGAAACTTATGAAAAAATTTTTGTTTTCAGTTCTTTGTCCGCTAGCTATGGTTGCTTTTGCTGGCCCTTATGATGTTGAAGAATTTACAGCTCAGGATGTAGGTACTCCTGATAATTACATTGCTGCAGAATTTGGCGGAGAACTTACCACAGCCGATCCGACTGCCGTTGCTGATATTCAGGAAGGTCGCTTGTTTGTTCGTCAAAAATTTGAAGATCCATTTGGCGAAGAAGCCACCACATACCAACTTTATCAAGGTCAGGCAGGCGAACAATTTAGCTCACTTACAGCTCTTTCTGCTGAAGGCGTTGATTACACCAAACTGGTAAAAGCAAAATTCTATGAACGCCGTGGTATGAAACCAGAAGAAGATGTCGGTAAAGTTTATTTTGACGGCAAATCTGTTTTTGCAGAAGGTTTAACCACATTGATTGCTTTCGTTGATGGCGCTCCGGTCACTCTTAAAGGTGATGCTCCTGCAGCAGAACCAACAGAACCAGCAGAAGCAGATCCATTTGCTACTCCTGCTGCTGATTCCAGCGTAGCTAGTGCAAGTTCTGAAGAAGATGAATATTGTGATGATACTGACCCAGACTGCGAAGAAGAAGATGAAAACCTCTATTCTTACGATGTTTCTGGAAATGTAGATGAAACTAATGCTGAAGCTGATAATTATGAATATTCAACTACAGACGCTACTGACGCAGCAACAGCTCGTTTTGGTATTGGTGATGAAGTTCGTTTTTGGACTGCAGTTGGTCTTTCTGCTCTTGCAGCAACGACTGCTGTGTTAGGTGTTGTCCAGCACATGAAGTCTAACGAAGCAAAAGATGCTTATGATGAACAAAAATCCTTGATTAACAAAATCAAAGACGCAGTATCTGACGCTTGTTCCGATAAGGGTTCAGCCGATTGTGAGGCCGCTGTAGATTGGTATCTTAAACAAAATTCTGTAGACCTTTCTCAAGGCGCAGAAAGCGAAATTCTCACATTAGAAACTCTTGAAAATCGACGTGATACAAACAAAGACACAATGGATTCTTATGGCATGGCTCGTAACATCTGGTTTGGTGTAACTGCTGCTTCCATTACAGCTGCTGTTGTTCTCTTTGTATGGTAGTCCAATTAGGTAAAATTGAAATTAAAGATTTGGGTTTCGAGTGTATTCTCGGGACCCTTCCTTTTGAACGAATAAAGCCTCAACCTATTGTTTTAAACATTTCTATTGAATTTGATTTTTATCCAGCCGCTATTTCTGAAAACATTGAATGTACAGTAGATTATGCAACACTTGCCTCAGAAATTAGGGAATATGTTTGTGAATCAAAATTTCAATTACTAGAAACTCTTACGTTTAATACAGGCAAATTTATTTTAGAAAAATACTCTCGTATAAAAAATGTCACTGTTCGTGTCGAAAAGCCTTTAGCCATTCCAGGAGCAAAAGCTGCTTCTGCAGAAATTCATTTAAAACGATAATTCATTCATTTCTACGTAACATTCTATACTGTAATGCTTCTGCTAAATCAGGTATTTCAACAACTTCACTACCTCGTAAATCAGCAATAGTTCTAGCCACTTTTAAAAGCCTATAATACCCTCTTGCACTTAATGTCATGCGGTCTGCGGCATTAATGGCAAAACGTTCTGTAACGAAATTCATTTTGGAAAATTCAACAACAGCTTTAGAAGTTAAATCGGCATTACAACGAAATTCCTTTGTTCGATTTGTTTGGATATTTCTTGCAGCTACTACTCTTTTTCGAATGACGGCAGATGTTTCGGCCGACTTTTTTTGTAAAAATTTTTCTGGTTCTACTGGCGGAACACTTACTTGCAAATCAATTCTGTCTAAAAGTGGTCCAGAGACTCTTTCCCTATAACGTTTTTTCGCTTCTGGAAGGCAACGACAACCTTTTTTAGCATCCATTGCATAACCACAAGGACAGGGATTCATAGCCGCCCCCATCATAAAACGCGCGGGCCATTCTACCCTACCCGAAGCTCTACTTATAGTTATCACCCCCGCTTCCATAGGTTCTCGTAAAGATTCTAAAGCCATGCGATTAAATTCTGGTAATTCATCTAAAAAAAGAACTCCATTGTGAGCAAGGCTTGCTTCTCCCGGAAGTAATCTTGCGCCTCCGCCAATTAAAGCAACCATTGACGCCGAATGGTGCGGGGCTCGAAATGGGCGTGTTGCTATATAACGAAATTCTTCTGCTTTCAAAAACCTTGCACAAGAATGAATCCGAGTGCTTTCTAAAATTTCTTCATCTGACATCTCGGGTAAAATTCCTGGCAAACAACGAGCACATAATGTTTTTCCAGCTCCTGGAGAACCTATCAATAAAAAATTATGCCCACCAGCAGCTGCAATTTCTAAAGCTCGTTTTACGCCCTCCATTCCAACAACGTCTGCAAAATCTGGAGAATCATAATTTAATTCTAATGACTTTCTATGCAATCCGGGAGCGCTCAAAGCGCCACCGGAAAAAGAATCATCAATCAAAGCATTCACACATTCAGCAAGCGAAGAAACTCCTAGTACTTTTAAATTTTCGACTAGAGAAGCTTCTTTTACATTTTCTTTAGGGATAACCAACACAGTTTCTCTCTCATTTTTAAGAGTCATCGCAACAGATAAGACTCCATGAATTGGTTTCAATAATCCATCCAAAGAAAGCTCACCTAAGAAAACAAATCTTGACGGTTCTCGCACAGAAATTTCGCCACTTGCTAATAGGAGACCTATCGCAAGAGGCAAATCCAAAGAAGCTCCTTCCTTACGCAAATCCGCAGGCGATAAATTAACAGTTGTTCTAAAGCCTGTAACTACTTTACCAATAGAACGAACCGCAGAAACAACTCTTTCTCTAGATTCTCGAACAGCACTATCAGGCAAACCAACTAAAGTAAAGCCTGGCAATCCTGGAGAAGAATCTACTTCCACACTAACCGGTATCGCTTGTATTCCAGAAAGACAATAAGTTCGGATTCTTTGGAACATAACTATTCCGCTATAACTTCTTGGTATTTTTCTAGAACACAATTTTCAACATGTTCTCGAAATTGCCTGGCTATAGGCTGATAAATAGTTTGAAAATCTTCACCTTTATAAAAAGGATCTAATGGATAACTCACAAATAATCCATGAGCTCCGTCAACAATGCGAAGGCCGCGTAACAACAACTGATCATTTAAAACCACTGTTGCAACGCCCTTCATTTTTCCAGTTAATGCTGGGTCTCTAAAAGGAAAAACCCTAACTTCAGTAACTGCTAAACAATCAAATTGCAAATTTTCATTTGCTTCAACAACTTCTTTTTTCTTGGCCATATAAACTCCTTATTTTAATGGTCAAGCAGAAGTAAGCAATAACTATGCCAAAAAACATTTTGGCTTTTTTTAGCCAAATTTCAAAAGATTTTTATATAAAATTTAAAATCCCTACTATTTAATCAATCATTAATCAGTGATTAATCAATTTTATTTTGACTGAATCCATTCAATAGCTAAAATACGTGCTTCTTTATCTGCTTCCAACGCATCATCTAAAGAAAGCCTTGTGTTAATAATAGGTGCTTTCGCTACAATGTTTTCTAAACATAGCGGAATATCTACGAAACGAATTTTTTCTTCTAAGAATGCTGCTACTAAAATTTCATTGGCGGCATTCAACATTGCTGGCACAACACCACCCTTCTTTCCGGCTTCAAAGGCTAATGCAAGACAACGGAATTTTTCAAAATCAGGAGCAAAAAATGTAAGCTTTGCTAAAGTCGGCAAATCCAGTCTTTCTGTCTGTAAGTTTAAGCGTTCCGGCCATGTCATTGCCACCTGAATAGGAATACGCATATCAGGCGCTCCTAATTGAGCCATTAAACTCCCATCTCTAAATTGAACAAGAGAATGCACCATGCTCTGCGGATGAACAACAACTTTAATTTGTTCATAAGGAATGCCAAATAAGAAATGAGCTTCTATTACTTCAAGACCTTTATTCATCATAGAAGCAGAGTCTATAGTAATTTTTTTACCCATACTCCAGACTGGGTGATTCAAAGCATCTTTTACCGTTATCGTTTCAAATTTTTCTTTTGGCCATTCTCTGAATGGGCCTCCAGAAGCTGTTATTTGCAAACATTCTACTTCTTCTGAAGAACGACCTGCAAGGCATTGGAATATTGCATTGTGTTCTGAATCAATTGGCGTAATATAAGCTTTAGGATTTTCTTTTAAAGCATCCTGAATAACAGGACCAGCCATAACCATTGTTTCTTTATTCGCTAAAGCAACGTGTTTTCCTGCAGCAATAGCTGCAAGAGTTGGTAAACAACCCACTGAGCCCATCACAGCATTTACAATTAAATCAGTATTCGGGTCAAGTGCTAATTCTTTCAATCCTTCTATCCCCGATAATACAGGACGATTCAAAGCACGAGACAATTCTTTTGCCGCGTTTGCATCAAACATGCATAATTGTTTCACTTTAAATTTCTGGGCAATTTCTGCTACCTTTTTCCAATTAGAATGAGCAGCAACCGCATAAAGTGAAAACCTATCTGGGTGTTGACGAATTACATCAACAGTAGAATCCCCGATAGAACCTGTAGCACCTAATAAGCAAACCTGACGCATATAAAACTTCCGATAAATTAAATCAATCTTATTTTAAAGTAAAAAAACTTTATCTGGCATTTTTTGATTTTTTCAAAAAATGCCAGATTCTTTTGATTATTGTGATATGGTTTCTGCAACTTGCACAAGATGTTCCTTAATTTTACGATACGAAGAAAGCATATCTGTATAAGTCGTAGAAATTAAAGGCTCATATTGTTCTTCTGCCAACTGACTCCAGTGCATGCTTCTCAAGCTACGAACCAACTGAGTTATTTCTAAACCAATTTCACGAATTTTTTCCAATTGCTCAAAATTATTCGGAGTATTGATTTGCTGTAAAACAAGTTCAGTCAATTGTTTGTTCTTTTCATGCAAATTGCGCAACCCTGTTAAATGTTCTTCATTGTATTTTAAGTTGTTATCTTGCAAACGTAAATGCAGTTTTAATATCTGGACTATATAATCAGAAGCTGTTTCCAAATCATCACTCATTCGAAGTTGGCGTTCTGCATCATTGGCGATACTTTGAGATGCTCTACCAGCAAGGAGTCTTGTTAAGAAATTAGTGACTTCTTCTTGAGCAGAATCTAAATGAGCTTCTCCAGAAAAAACGGCATCACGACGTTTTTTAGCTTCGGGACCATCATTTAGACACTCAATTAAATCGTCCATCATGTTATTTAAAGATTCTCCCATTCCATAAATTTCTCTGCCAGAATGTGTAATAGCTAAAAATGGTGAGGACAATAAATGGTATTCAAGCTTTGTAGCAACCAATTTCTTTTCTGAAACTTTACTATTAAAGAATTTTTCAAGAATTTTTGCAATGTAACTTGTGAATGGTAAAAACACAAAGAGATTCACTACATTAAATGCGGTGTGGAATGTAGCGATAGCTGTTGTCATATTTTCTTTTGAATATTCTATACGAGGTTCCATAGCCATTGCCGGCACATGCAATACATGTTCTAAAACAAACTGAATCCCGTGCAAATATGGTCTAAAGAGTAAAATGACCCATGCCACACCTATAACATTGAATATAATATGGAACAAAGCTACACGACGAGCCGCTTTTGACGTTCCAATTGATGCAATAAAAGCTGTAATCGTTGAACCAATGTTTTGTCCAAGAATTAAAGCTGCTGAAGTTTCAAAACAAATTAACCCTTGATAAGCAAGAGCAATAGTCACCCCTAAGGTTGCTGAAGAAGATTGGACAAGAGCCGTTAGTAAGCAGCCAATTACAACGCATTTTAAAATTCCAGCAAATGAATCAGCAGAGAACATCGCAAATACGCTACGGAATTTTTCTGATGTGGCTAATGGTTCTAAAGCATTTTTCATTTCTTCTAAACCAATAAAAACTAAGCCAACACCAAGAATCGCATACATTGTGTAGCGGAGTCGTTCATTTTTAGCGAAACAGAAAAAGAGGGCGCAAATTCCAGCTAATGGTAAACCATATTTTCCAATATTTAAAACCAGAACCCAACCAGTAATAGTTGTCCCGACGTTTGCTCCCATAATAACGCCAAGCGATTGCTTTAATAGCATCATTTCGGCATTAACAAAGCCTATTGTCATAACGGTTGTAATAGCACTAGATTGCACAAGACATGTGACAACCACTCCAACCAAGACTCCTAGAAACCTATTATTGGTAACAGCTCCAATCAATCTTTTTAAGGAAGGCCCGGCTACAGTTTGTAGACCATCAGACATAAAACGCATTCCTAGAAGGAACACACCAAGCCCACCTAAAAGGAAGGCAAACGATTCTATAATCAATGACACAAAAAATCCTTTGCTTGATAAACAATAAACAAGCTGATTTTTCCAGATGCTCTAAATTTAGAAATAGAAGTTTAATTTGTTAAAAAAGTTTCTTTTTTATAGTAATCTTTCGCATTTTCTTCTAAAATTTGGTTTCAAAAAGAAACACTTTTAACGAAAAAGTGTTATAAAATTCTGTTTTTTAAAGCTAGTTTAGAGAGAACTTCTTTTAAAAGGGTTTTTATGAAAATCGCAAGACTATTTTTCGTTGTCTCAGCCATTTCTTCTGCCACTTTGGCAGCAAGTGCTTATCATAACCAAGTTGGGTATCCAACAAAAGCACCAAAATACATTGCCGTTGTTGGTGCAGAAGGTAAAGACATTGTTTTTAAAGATTCTGAAAAACAAACCGTCTTAACAGTAAAAGCACCAGAAGCTGCTTATTGGAAACCGGCTAATGAAAACGCTTCTTTAGTTGATTTTTCAGAATTACAAACTCCAGGAATGTACCTTGCTTATCTTGGGGATTCTGCAATAAGCCACCCTATTATTATTTCTGATAAAGCGCTTGAAGATGCAACTATTGCTTCTCTTCGTTGGTTTTATTACCAAAGAGCTTCTTTAGAGTTAACTGAAGAATTTGCTGGTAAATACGCTCGTCCTATGGGACATCCGGACACCGCTGCTAAATACCATACATTATTAGGTAAAGAATTAAATGCGACTTTTGCTAGCCCCAAAGGTTGGTATGATGCAGGTGATTATGGTAAATACATTGTAAACTCTGGCATTTCTACATACACCCTTTTACAACTCTACCAACATAACAAAGAATATTTTAAAAAGCTTTCTTTGAATATTCCTGAAAGCGGTAACGATGTTCCAGACATTCTTGATGAAATCCGTTGGAACCTTGAATGGATGCTCACTATGCAAGATGAAGATGGTGGCGTTTTCCATAAATTGACTACGAAACAATTCTGTGGAACTGTTATGCCAGATAGAGACACCAAACCTCGTTTTGCTATTGGTAAAAGCATTACCGCTACTTGGGATTTTGTAGGTGTTTTAGCACTTGCTGCCGATATTTATAAAACATACGATGCTGAATTTTCTGAAAAAATGGCAAAAGCCGCTGGAAAAGCCTATTGGTGGGCTAAAGAACACCCTTATGATTTCTTTGAACAACCTTCCGATATCGGAACAGGTTCTTATGAAGATGGTAATGCTGTAGACGAACAAATTTGGGCAACTGCTGAAATGTATAGAATTACCAAGAACGATAGTATTTTAAAAGATATGCGCCAATTTGCATTGAATAAATCACGTTGGAAACTGCATGGTTGGCAAACCGTTTACGCAATGGCAGCATTTACTATTGCAACCAATCCTGATATTTTTGAAAAAGCCGATGTTGATTCTGCAGAGAACCTAATTTTTGCTCTCGCTGATGATTATGTAGGTTCTTTAGACGAAAATGGGTATGGTGTTGCTATGACTGAAGGTGATTTCTATTGGGGTTCTAATAGTGTCGCTGCTAATAAAGGTATTGTTCTTTTACATGCTTACATTTTAACTAAAGAAAATAAATACCTCAATGCGGCCATAGGCATTTTAGATTATCTCTTAGGAAGAAACCCTCTTGACGTTTCTTATTTAACAGGGTTTGGAACAAACCAAGTTTATCACCCGCACCATCGTCCAAGCCAAGCTGATACTGTTGAAGCACCAGTGCCAGGAATGCTTGTTGGAGGGCCAAATAAATCCGCTAATGATTGCGCTAAATCTCACATTGATAAAGAGGCTGTAGCAAGATCTTTCTATGATAATTCTTGTAGCTATGCTACAAACGAAGTGGCAATTAACTGGAATGCTCCTTTTGCTTACCTCGCCGGTTCTTTGCATGCCATTCTTTCAGAAGGAACTGTCTATGACATTCATTCAAAAGCAGAAAAATTTGATATCAATAGTATTCCTTCTGGAAAACCTAATTTAAACAAAATGCCTGCTGAAGGCGCTCGTATGATTTTCCGCGATGGAATGGTTCAATTAGAAAAAACAACTCGTTCTGGTGAAAAGTTGTATTTCAACTTAAATGGTAATAGAATTAAATAATTTTTAAAATTCCCTATTCATCGAAAACACCTCCAAATAAAATACTCGCTGTTGCCTCTGGTGACAGCGATATTTCGTCTACTATTCCATTGTTTTTTAGAAAAACTCTCTGCACTAAATTATGTCAGATTGCAAATGAATCTTGTCATTGCGATGGAACTTGCCCGCGGTTCTTGTCATTGCGATGGAACGTAGTGATAGAAGCAATCCCATTGCCAGTAGATCGCCACACTGCGTTCGCGATGACAATCCTGAATTTGCCAGCGGTTCTTGTCATTGCGATGGAATGTAGTGATAGAAGCAATCCCATTGCCAGTAGATCGCCACACTGCGTTCGCGATGACAATTTATACTACGCTCGTAATGACAAAAACCAAGATGGTCGCGAGGCACAAGGTCTCTCGCCATGACAACTTGTTTTTCCGCTGCTCTCGCTTGTGGGGTGTTATAGAACCCCTCTGCGCTCGGTCATAAAACTTAAGCAAGCTTACAGCAAAAAGTCACAAGCAAGTTCAAGAGCTATGCTTTCTAAAAAACATAAGAGTTCCTGTTTAAAACAAGAACTCTTATAGGAATCAAATTCAAAGAATCTTTAACATTTAATTATTAATGCATCCAAAATTTTTTAACCATTGCATTTTTCCCAGACTGTTTCAACAAATAAATTCCTGAAACAAATCCTTGTGAATTTTGGCGAGCCATATTCAAAGCTTCTGTGAAATCACGAGCTGTAAAGCGACGCAATTCTTTACCTTGCATATCATACAACGTATAAGAAGTTTCTTTTTGCACATTACCTAGAACTAAAGATTTCCCAATACTTGTTTCGCCATTTTCATCAAGGAATTTCAACCAATCCACATTCACATAACTTCCTGTAATCGCAAGTTTCAAAACATGTTCACCTTCTGTAAGTGTTGCCTTACCCAGACTTACTTCTTCATAAACATCCCAAGAATCTTCAGCAGTCTGTGGACAAGTAAATTCAGCGGTAATAGCTTCTTCATCTATAAAAAGTTGAATCCCAGATGTTGTACTCCCTGACGCAACACGAGCTAAAATATCATATTCTCCAGACTTTGTTACATTCACTGTATATTCCAACCATTCTCCGGCTTCTGTGTACCCAATGGCCATGCCGCCATTATCGTTAAGAACAATATCAACGCCTTCATCTGTGCGGAAACTTGCATTCCCTTGATTTTCAGATTCAACGTCGTTATAAACTTTACGAGCGCCACCAATATCAAAATGTTCTGCTTCTATAAGATTAGGCAAAACAATAGCTTGTTCTCCATAAGGTTTCTGTGGTTCGCTTGGTTTTCCAGAGAATTCCCATTCCAAGACCCCCATTGTAGAGTCGGCAGCGCCTTTAAAGACAATAAACAATTCATCTACAACACCAGAAAGCCCTGTTACTTCACATTCTGTCTGTTCGTAAGAAAGCCAACCAGAAGTCTTTGGCAATTCACATGTTCCGGCAAGAGTGCCGCTAGAACTGCCTTTGCGGATTTCGATTTTATTGCCATCAGCAACACTTGCTGCTGTTACTAAGAAATTCATCGCACCGCCGCCAAAATCTACTCCAGAAACACGGATCCAGGAATCTTTACTTGCATAAGGAGTGAGCACATGAGAAACTGGTTTTCCTCGTGTCCAGTCGGTACGGCTACGTACATTGCGTTGTTTAGAACTTGTCAAAGCAGGATAAGTTCTGTAAGGATCAAAATTGGCTATTTGCTTTGGACCTTCATTTGTATAAACCAATTTATTCAAAGCAGTTCCGTTATAAGTAAATTCATCAATACTTACACTACGATGATAAGCTGGTTCTGGATTGGCCACGCCCAAAGAAGCCGGGTGTTCAGAAGCTTGTACCAAACGTCTGTCATGGTAAACTGCATACCATTTACCTTTAAATTCTGCAATACCATGGTGGTTATTATTGTGAGCATTTATGTTTTGCCCGTTAATATTTGGGTTATCCATAAAAATGCCCTGGTAAGTATAAGGACCTGTTACTCGGTCTGATGTACCATAAGCAATTCTCAAATCAGCAGTACTATAACTCAAATAGTAAGTGCTACCTTTTTTATGAATATAAGAAGCTTCCATGGCTCTAGGGCCGCCAATTTTAAGTTGGATTTTTGTATTAACATCAAATCCATCAAGCGAAGAATTGAGCCTGTAAATGTTAAAGATATTGTTGTTATTGTCAGCTGCTGGACGGCTATCAGAATTACCACCACCAAATGTAAAATAACCTGTTCCATCATCATCAAAATAAATAGCGGGGTCAAAACACCAACCGATACCATCACAATCAGATATACCACCACCCCAATTATGAATTAACTTTTTATTACCTGGAATAGGGTTTTCGTATGGACCATTGATATTTTGTGATGCCACCATACCGACACCACCGCCGCCGCCATCTGGGTAGACGATATAAAACTTACCATCTGGACCAATATCTATACCAGATGCCCAAATATCATTGATATTGTCATACTCACGTTTTGCCTCAAAAATTATACCATAGTCCGTCCAGTTTTTCATATCGCGACTAGAAAACGCATAAAGTGATTTAATGGTATACCCGTCAGCACCAGCAGGGTCATCGGAATCTGTTAAAATAAAGAATTCATCTTCACTTGCTGTTGCGGCAGGGTCTGCCAAATAGTGATAATTTGATATCGGGTTATCAGCGAAACTAATAGAGGCTATCCCAAACACAAGCCCTAACGCCATTTTTTTATTTAGAAATGCGGCTAGACTAGCTGCTTTTTCCATAATCACTCCTTTACGTGAGAATACAAAATCCATTGAGAAAAATAGGTCTTGTAAGTAAGTTTTTTTTTGAAATACTAAAGTTTATATGGATATATTGTCAACACTAAAAAACGGTCGCTTTGCGACCGTTTTTTAGTGTTGACAATAATTTATTCAAATTCTTTTATTCCATAAATACTGATATCATCAATCCACATTTCATACGGACCACCTTTACCGCCGCCAAAGAAATTTAGGTTGGTCACATTCGCTTTTATAGCATCAAATCCAATATTTCCTCCGGTATAGTTAGAATCAACTTCTACCAATGAATCTGGATAAACTACATAACGATTCCATACAGTATCTAATGGGAAATGAATCCAAGCTTTACCATTCTGAAGACCAGATGTTGAATCACGCCATACATCAAATGAGAAGCTAACCCATTGAGAATCAGGTGAAGTTCCTTTTCTTGCATAGAATACAACTGAATCCACTTCACTAAAGTCAACTGGTTCAAAGGCTTTTCCCATAAGAACCCAGTTATTGTACTCTTCGTTAGTGTAAGTAAAGTAAGCCGCTAACCCCTCTCGACCTAAACCAGCTGAAGATGCTGTTAATTTAGCTTCAGCCGCTTCAGAAACAGAAGAATACCACCCATAAGTACTATCTTCAAATGTTTCAAAGACAAACCAAGGGTATTGTTCAACAGTATCTTCTACAACTGTATCCTGAGGAATAGTATCTACTGGTGGTGGTAAAGGTAATGGACCACCAATCACTACATCTTCTAAATGTTCTCCTGCCAACACACCAACAGAACTTGCTCCAACAGAAAGGAAACGCCCCATACTTGTTGGCAAACCATTCGCTCCTAACATCTCATAAATAGAATAAACAAACCCCACTACGTCAAGCATACCTGTAGGTAAAGAAGAAAATTCAAAATTACCTTCAGCATCAGTCTGTACAAAGTAATCTAGCCCACGAATACCAACAGTTAAAGAAGACACTCCCTCTGGCAAATAAACTTTTCCAGAAAGTTTTCCTGACTTTTCTAGTTTAAGAGAAATAGAATCTTCTACTGTTTCAATAATCATCGTTTTAAGCATGCCACGTTCAGAAGCGTTTCTAGCTTCAAGAACATAAGAACCTGACGGCAACTTTGGCAAAATTAAACGGCCAAGAGAATCTGTTTGCATATTGAGAATACCAGACGCTTCATCTGATTCAACAACTGGCGAATCCGATGAATCCCCATAAACAGTTTCTGCAAACGCCCTAAAACTTGCATTAGCTAAGAAATCTTCTGGTCGAACAAGAACGCTAGCCCTAGCGACAGGTTGATCTTGTTCAGAGACAACAGTAACAACAACAGCATTAGCAATGGAATTTTCCGTTTCCAGAGAAGAACCAGAAAGGTCTTCGTTTTCTGTAGAACACGAAGCCAATAGAATGCTGAACATTAGCGACATCAATGTTTTATGCTTTTTTGTCATTTTCGCATTCTTCCTGTTTCTGTAACACTCCATTTTTAGCACCAACCCTAGCGACAGGATAAAAAGCCATCGATAAATGCATCACTTTATTTGGATTTTTAGAGGCATCTACCCTTTTCTGTACTAGCCGTCTAAATTCTTTAAGCATTTCTCCTAAATCATCAAAACAAGCTTGATCTACAGATAAAGTAAGAGTAGAAATATTTCTTTCATCTACAGGCACGTTATCCAAAGAATCACTTGCTAAAGCGAGTACTTGCTTTTGGAATTTACGGACAGCCATCTTTTTTTCTGGCCCACCGACCGTTAAATGCGTTTCAGTCAACGCCAATTTTCCAGAAGCGACTTTTTTAACAAAACCGACTTCTAATAAAATGTCAATAGCTTCTTGAGCCTGGGCTTCTGTAATTGGTGGGCATAAATCTTTTGCGATTTGTTTAACATTTACCATTCCCCCGTTTAATTCTAAATAAGCTCTAACAGCAGGAATCCACCAGTTTTCAAGTAATTTAAGTTCAGCTTCTTGTAGAGTATGACGCCTTACATCGCGCAATGCCAAAGCTTTTGCAACTAATTCTTCACGTTTGTTTTTGTCTTTTGTCATTGTGGCAGAGAAAAGCAAATCAAAGAATTCTGCTTCCCGGCCAGTTAAAGCCATCATTTCTTTAGCAACAGGCAAAGCATGAACAGGCAAATGCTGTTTTTTCTGTAAGATTCTATATAAGTAGCTAGAGTCCAAGCCTAAACGATCTCCCATCATTCGATAGGAATAAAAAGGCATTTCAGCCTTTCTCTTTTCATAAAAGGCTTTCAAAAAATCTCTGTAATCAACAATATCTGAAAAAGCTAACATAAAATCTATCCATATTTAACAAATATTAAGATAGACTTTTCCACCTTCAAGTAGTTATGCGAGCAAAAAACAGCATGGACAGATTGTCCATACCAAGTGTGATGGTCGTCACATTTCTAAGACTTCACTCTCATTTTTCTTTTTAAAAACTTACAAAAATCTTCCATCTACCAAAGCTAGTCCGTTTTAAAATTTGCTTTTAATTTTCTAAAGAAAAAAACAACCCTTTTTAGCATTTGTCAAAATTTGTCATTTCCAATAATGTATATTGCAAATATGGCCCTTACACTTCGTTTTGCATTAAATCTTGAAAATCTTGCCGATGAAATGATTGAAAAAATTTCATCTGTATGGAAATCTCCTTTTGACGCCCCTATTGTTATTTTTCCTGATGCGAAACTTGAACAATGGTTTCGTTTACGTTGGTTAGAAAAAAAAGGTACTTTGGCTAATTTTAACAAAACGAGCGTAGATCGCTTTTTATTTGATATACTTGTTGGTGAAAATGACAAACTTAAAAAATTATCTTCTGATATGTTGAGAAATGTCATTATATCTTACCTATCTTCCAAAAATACCGACGGCAAATACAACTACGAAACCTTAACCCAAAATGGTGATTTAAAAAAATACCTTGAAACCGATGGCAAAATCAACGCTAAACGTTTATTTGATCTAGCAAACACACTCTCGGCACTTTTTCTTGAATACGAAATCAGCCGACCAAGTGGTTTTATTAGCAATGAAAAAGGCATTTTAGATTGTTGGCAAGAAAATAATCTCTCCGATTTTTTTGTCAAAAAAAATAAATCAGGCAAATTCGAATCCGTAAAAAATGAAGATTGGGAACGCGAGCTTTATTCTAAGATTTTCCATAACATTAATGGAAAATCTCTTTTAACATCTGTTTTTGAAAAAGCTGCTGAAAATAACGAAATTCCAGCGAACACACGATTTTTAACTCTTCCGTTTCTTTATAAAGAATGCCTTAATTCAGAAAACAAACCTGTATTTAAATACAACAAAAAAGTGCCTGTTTTTATTTTTGGACTTTCCGGCTTAGGACAATTTTATCGGATTGTTTTACGAGAATTTGCTAGTCAATACGACATTTATGCCTACATACAAAATCCTTGCATGCAATTCTGGGAAGACCATAAATTTTCAAGATCAGTTAAAATACCGACAACTCTTGACGGACAAGATTTTCAAGAAGAAAATTATCAATTTCAGAACCCTTTATTACAAGCTTGGGGTAAAGCAGGTTGTGACAACATAAAACTTTGGTGTCTTTCTGATGACTATAGCACTTGCGAATTTCCAGAAAAAGAAACAGAAAAAAATGAAAAACCTGTTTCTAACAAATTATTGCACTTAATACAACATTCTATTGCCAATCGTTTTTCTGCACAAGATTTACAAAATTCTATCCAACAGCATAAAATTTCTATTCATGAAAATGATGAATCACTAACTATTGATGGGGCTCCTAGTAAAATCCGTGAAATTGAAAATCTCCATTCACGTCTTTGTCAATTGCTTTTAAACGGAGCTAATTTAAATGAAATTTTAATAGTCTCTCCTAATTTAGAAGAATACCGCAGTGCCATTTATCAAATTTTCAACCAAGCTAAAATCAAAGCGGAAAAAGAACTTTCTTCTTCAGAAAAAACAACTTTATACATTCCCTATAACATTATTGATTCAACGCAAAAAGATTCTCATATAAACAACGCTCTAACCATTCTTTTCAACATAAAAAAATCAAAAAATATTTCTCGCCCGGACTTTTTCAATTTACTTAAAAACCCTGTTATTCAAGCCGTTTGGAAATTAGATGACTACGCCATTTCTTGTTTTGAATCTTGGGTAAAAAACATAAATATTTATCGCAACAAACCTGAAAAAGAATCCGATTGGTCTTTGGGCGTCAAACGTTTATTACTAGCCAAATTAACAAATGATTCTTTTGCATTAAATGAAAATATTTTTTTCCCATATTCTAATCTTGATACAAGCAACAATTCTTTGCTTTTAAAATTCATTAATGCTATAGAATCTTTAGAAAATTGGACAAAAGATTTTGATGAAGAATTAAAAGAAAGCGATTTAAATTCATTACAAGATTTTTTAAACTCTTGGTTAGCTCTTCCTTATTTTAACGAAGACTTAGCAGAAGAAATTTTTATTTATCAAGAAGTTTTAAAAACTTTTAACAATTTGAAATACTTCTTTTTTGCAGGCAATGAAAAACTTTCTTTAGACATTATTTCCCAATGTCTCACCAATTCAGCAATTTCTTCCGAATATAGTTTTGGGAGCTTATTTGTCAACGGCGTTACGTTCATGAAATTTGCCCCGAACCGCACCATTCCTGTAAAACATTTATTCTTTATTGGCGCTGATTCTAACACATTCCCAGGAACTTCTATTTCAAACACTCTTGATTTAAGAAAATCTCTTTACCCTTGGCCTGGCGATGATTCTAAACAAGAACGAAATCGTTACGCTTTCTTGTGCCAACTCACCAGCACTTCAGAAAGTTTCCACATCAGTTATCAAAACGCCAACTTAACAAAAGACAGTGAAATTTTCCCAACGCCTTTGATAAACGATTTAATCCATTTTGTAAAAGATTTTTCTTCAAAAGAAATCTTAAAAATAAATTCTATCCCTCTTGATGAAACAAGAAATATAGATTCCATTTTTACAAGACGCGCCTTACGTTATAAGCAATCTATAAATAAAATCAATTCGCCACAATCTTTTGAAAACGAACTTACTTCTAAAGAAAAAGCTAAAACTAAAAAAAGTTTGCCTTCTAAAATTAAATTAAAAGATTTGTCAAAATTTTTAAAAGACCCATTTATATTCTTTGCTGAAAATAAAATGAATTTTAAAGAGAATAATATTTCTTCTACAGAAATATCTTTTGAGCCTATTGAATTAAACAATCTGGATAAATCTATTTTCTTAAATCAATCTATTGCTATTTCTCTTGGATTAAATTGTAATTATACAGATTTAGATACTTTTCTTAAGAGTTCGCAACAAATGGGAAACATTCCGTACGATGAATTTGGTGAAAGGGTAATAAAAGAATTAAAGGAAAATGTAAAATTTTTCTGTAAGATTATTCAACACAAATTTCCAGAAGACAAATATGAATATTCTTCTTTATCTTTAAATTTACCATTAGAAATAGACTTTAAAAAAGAAAAACACTCTGTGCATTTATATGCTGATATTCCTCTATTGATTAAAAACTCAACCGATAAAACAGAAAATTTTATCGTTATCTGCAAAGACAAAGCTTATAAAAATGATATTGTAAAAATCATGCAAGATATTCTTGAACCTTATATTTATGCTTTAGCTTTATTAGCTTCTAATGAAGTAGAAAAAATTGATATTTGTCTTATAAATCAAAACGAACCTATTCGTTGTTCCATTTCTCAAGATTCTAATTTAGCTAGAAACATTTTGCAAAAGATTTTTGAAAAAGCTTTTGTCGAAGAATACAAGAAAATATTACCCTTTTCTCTATTCAATGAAAACATTGAATCTTTTGAAGGGCTAAAAGAGAAACTTAGTGGAAATCATGGTCCATGGTCTTATTTCTCTGGAAAAACATTTTTTGATATAACAGATGAAAATATTTCTGGTTTTTCTGACGACGATAATGTTTTCAAAGAATCTTGGAATAGAGAAATCCAAGAACAAAGAGAGCTGGTTAAAGATCTTGAAGGAGTAACAAAATGGAATTAGAAGAATTTAAAATAGAAAACTTCAAGACCAATAAAAATTTATTTATTGAAGCGTCTGCTGGCACAGGAAAAACTTACACCATCCGTAAAATTTCTGCCAAACTCGTGCGAGCAAAAATTCCACTTTCTAAAATATTGTTTTTAACTTATACTGAAAAAGCTGCTGGCGAAATGAAAGACCGTGTTCGTGCAGAAATGCAAGAATGTTATGACAATGCAACAGACCGTGATGAGAAAATACTTTTTGCCAATGCCCTTCAAACGGTGGATAATACAGTTATTGGAACCATTCACTCTTTTTGTCAAAAAACGCTTCATGATTTTGCTTACGAAGCCAATGTTGCCTTCAATTTAGAAAATGCAAATGATAATCTTAAAAATGATTTAATTGATAAAATGATTCGCGATTCTTGGCGAGATTCTATTTCTGATTTAGACTTAAAAAAAATCAAATCTCTTTTAAATAGTTCTTTAGAATCTTGGAATCTAGAAATCAAATTTCACACACTTGATGAAAATTCAAAAGAAAAAAAAGATGAAGAGAATTTTTTAGTTTCAAAATTTTGCTCACAAGAACTTCCTACATTGTACAAAGAATGGGAAAAGAAAAAAACAGAATCAAACACCCAGACTTTTAATGATATGATTTTTGCGGTACGAGAAGCCGTTTGTCCACATGGTAAATTTCTAAAAGAACCAACTCTTCTCTGCAAAAAACTCCGCGAAAATTATAAAATCGCTATTATTGATGAATTCCAAGATACAAACCAATACCAATGGGATATTTTCAAAACCGTTTTTTTAGAAAGTAAAGAGAATAATATCATTGTTGTCGGAGACCCAAAGCAATCTATTTATAGTTTCCAAGGAGCCGATTTAAACGTTTACCGAAAAGCCATTGAACAAATTGGCAAAGAAAATGGAAAAAAACTTTCTACAAACCACCGTTCTAGCATTGCTACTATTAATGCCTGCAATGAGCTTTTCAAAACAAAAGACTTTTTACCTGAAGGCGATTTCTTTGATTCTGATAAACCTGATGAAGAAAAGAAACAAAGAAAGAATGCGCTTTTTAATAATCAAGAAACAAAACCTATATGGTTGGCGCCAATTTTACCCGAAAAAGGTTTTGCTCGTTTTGCTATTCAAAAAATCATTGAATGCTGTAAAATTACAAATGGAAAAACCGCTTTGCAAGTTTTTGAAAAAGGCGCTTCTGAGCCAAGAAACGTCAAATTTTCTGATTTTGTTATTTTAGGCAGAACTCGCACAGAATTACCAGAAATAAAAAAATGCCTTACTAAAACAGGGATTCCTTTTCTTTTATACAAAGACAATTCGCTTTTTAATTCAAGAGAATGCGAAGAATGGCTTTCTATTCTTAAACTGCTTGATATTAATGATTTTTCTGGTTACAATCAAAAAATTTTAAGATCAGCTTTTGCAACCGATTTTTTCCGAGTTAGTTTAGATGATTTAGAAAATATAAACATTGAAGAACGTTCTAATGAAAAATACCAGATAATAGAAAACTGGCATTGGTTAGCTTCAAAACAATACTGGGCAGAACTCCACGAACAAATTTACGAAGATTCTCAAATTGAATTGTTTTTAAGTGAGCCATCTAAATTACAAGAACTTTCCAAATTACGCCAAATCGGAAACTACATTTTCAATTATTTATATGAAAAAAAGGCTTCACTAAAAGAAGTTATAAAACACTTAAATGATTTAGCAACTAAAAACAAAAATGCTGAAGACATGGATGGCGATATTGTTGCTAAAGCTACTGATTTAGATGCAGTTAATTTAATGACTATTCATGCTTCTAAAGGTTTAGAATTTCCTGTTGTTATTTCTTGTGCTGGTTTAAAAGGTAAAAATAACAACGCCAAAGGTCCATTTTTATACGAAGAAAATTCCGTTAAAAAAATTGGTTTTGATTCAGGCGCTAAAAAATTACGACAAGCTGAAGAATTAAAAGAATGGTGCCGTTTACTTTATGTGGCTTACACAAGAGCCTCTTCATTATTGATTTTACCTCAATATGAAAACTGGTTTAATTATGAAAGAGAGCATAGGAGCACTAAAACTGAAATAAAAGACGGCTTAATTTGTAAAGTAATTAAAAGAACAGACAAAGGAGAACCTGAAATTAATTCAAAAGGTGAATTTTCTTTTTTAGCTCACGCTAACAATGAATTAATCGCTACAAACTCTGCTGAACTATTTAATAATTGGTCAAACAAAGAATGGAATATTAAAAATTTCAAAAAAGAAGTTGTTGAAATATTGAACTATTCTAATACAGAAAATAATTTAAACAAAACTTCTGCAGATGATGAATCTATTTACTTTGAAAATGTTCAAAAATTACAATCTCTAATTCCAAGCAAAACACTGACTTCACATTCAGCTTCTTCACTTTCTCATGCTGGTTCTAGCAAAGAAATTTTCACTATTGAAGGAAAGCCTCAAAATCTTTCTGAAGAATCTGAAGACGAGAGTGAAGAACATTCTATTTTTGCCATGAACTATCCAAAAGGCAATAAATTAGGCGAAGCGATTCACCAAATATTTGAACACCTTGATTTTAATGAAATCGGAAATTGTGATTTTGAAACCATAAAAGCCAATCAAGATTTTTCACATTTAATAGAAACTGCTTTTACGGGACAATTTTTACCTATTCATAAAAACGTTTCTTGGACTGAAAAAACAAAAGAAATGGTTTGGCATACTTTAAACGCAAAACTCCTAGAAATCCAAGGTTCAAAAGAAACACAGTATTCTTTTCAACTCAAAGATTTGCCAAAAGAAAATCGCAAACCCGAAATGGAATTTCATTTCAATGCAAAAACCGATGAAAATATTTTGAAAAAATTTTGCAAAGGGTTTATGGATTTGGTTTTTATCCGTGAAATTAATGGCAAACCAGTCTATTCTATTTTAGATTGGAAGTCAAATTTACTACCAGATTACCACAAAACAACTATTGAAAAAACGGTTACTGAAGTTTATTCCATACAACTTGTTTTATATGCTTATTGCCTTATCCAATGGTTACGTCAATTTTACTCAGATTTGTCCGAAGAAGAAATTTTTGAAAATCATTTCGGCGGTTTCTATTATGTTTTTGTCCGTGGCTGTAAAGAAAATACAAGTAATGGTATTTATGCTCACACTTGGAACAATTATAGCGAACTCAAAAAAGATTATGAAAGCATAAAAAAGTCTTTTGCTGTGTAATTATGAGGAATTAAAATTATGAAAGAAGAAATGTTAAAATACCTTTTAGGATCAGCCGAAAATTTTTATTCTGTTTTACAAGAAATGAAAGCAAGCACCGCTTTAAACAAAAAATTGCTTGACTTTGTAGAAATTTTGCACCCTGATATAGAATATTCTCATTCTATCAAAAAACTTTTACTCATTTTCTTTTCTCTTTCAAATGATGGAAACACCTGTATTTCTTTGAACCCTAACAACCTTTTGAAAAAATGGGAAACAAAATGGAATGGACTTATTTTGCAACAATTAAGTTATTCTGAACTTAAAGAAAGTGATTTTCCATCTATTGAAGATTTCAGGGAAATCATAAATTGCGGTTGTCGAGAACTTTTAAGTTTGGATGCTAAAAATTTAGAACCATTAGTTATTGAAAAAATCAACAACGAGCCTTTTTTATTTGCAAAGAAATATTTTGACGCTAAAAAAAATATTGAAAACTGTTTTAGCAATCCAAACATTTTCAGTGATGGTTGTGACTCTACCCCAAAAGAATTAGAAAATACCGCCAATAAAATAGAATCTCTTATAACCCAACAGGCAAAATCTTTCTTTAAATTGAAACCGGCACAAATTGAAGCCATAACTCGCGGAGAAAAACAAAATCTAATTATTACTGGTGGGCCAGGCACTGGTAAAACAACGGTTGTATTCTTCTTACTTTGGAACTTACTGCAGAAACAACCTGAATTACAACAATGGGATATTTACTTTACGGCTCCTAGCGGGAAAGCCGCCGATCGTTTGCGTGAAAGTTTAGAAGAATGCAAAAATCTGCTTTCTGAAGAATCTCTCAAAGAGCCAGCTACTCAAAAACTAAGTCTAATTGAAAAAAGCACTCTACATGGTCTTTTAAAATTCCAACCTAGAGAAAATACTTTCACTTATAGAAAAAATAACCCGTTCCCAGAGAAATCTATTTTTGTTATTGATGAAGCAAGTATGATAGATATTGCTTTATTTTCATCATTTTTAGAAGCTCTCCCTAAAAAAGATTTTCGCTTATTTATTTTAGGCGATAAAGACCAATTACCTTCTGTTGACGCGGGTGCTGTACTTGGAGAACTTCTAGACCTTGGGAAAAAATGTGTTGTGCGCTTGACAGAATCTAATCGCTTTAATGACGATTCTGAAATAGGCCGACTTGCTAAATCGATTCAAGATTTAAACGCTCCTTTACCTCATTTTTCCACATGGAAAAACTCTACAAATTTATGGCCTAAAGAAAATGACGTTATTAATTTTATCCGTTTAGCCGAAAAAGAATCAGATTTAAAAAAGAAAGATGAAGAAGAAAAATTACAAGAAATACTTGAATTATGGGTAAATAAATTCTACCCCAATTTAACTTCAGCCGCTGAAAAAATCCACCCGTCCATTAATGAAAACAATTTCAGCGAAAATGGTTTTTCTGAAAATGATTGGGGACAAGAAGTAAAAAATCGTCATTCATTATGGGAAATAGCTGAATCTGCAAGAATTCTTTCTGCAGAAAAACGTGGTTTACGAGGGATAGAAAACATTAACAAAATGATTCTCAATATTTTAAAGCAAAAGAATCCTTTTAGTTTTAATGGTTCTCTTTTAATGTTAAACAAAAATTTGAACTTTTTGAATTTACAAAATGGCGATTCAGGCATTATTGTTAATGCAAAAACACAACCTTCACTCATGTTAAAACGGAAAAATGATTTTTTATTTTTTCCACTCTTTCAATTACCAACTGATTGCTTGCAAAGTGCTTTTGCTATTACCATTCATAAATCCCAAGGTTCTGGCTATAAAAACATTATGATGTTTTTACCTAAATATTCAGGGCACCCTCTGCTCAACAGGCAAATCCTCTATACTGGCATCACCCGAACAAAAAAAGAAAGCCTCACAATAATTGCATCTCATGAGACTTTTAAATCAGCAAAAGAAACTTTAATTCAAAGAGATTCAGGGATTACTATCTAGAATTTAAATAATCCAAAACTTTTTGCGTTAAATCGTTTTCATTTTTCCAGAAAAGTACCGAACCGGTAGCTCTGTCTACAACCATATCGTAACCTTCCTGTAGAGCGATTTCATTTACTGCTTTGCGAATCAATTGGATTATAGGAGCGCTGACTTTTTCATTTTCAGAAAGCAATTCACCAGAACGCCCATAAACGCGAGAAATAAAATCTTTTAATTCTGTTTCTTTTTTAGCGTATTCTGCTTCTAACTCTCTCTTTTTTTCATCAGAAAGCATAAGCATTTGTTTGTCTAAACGTTCTTTAATTGCCGCCAATTCTTTTTGCAACAAGTTCGCTTGTTGTTCCCACTTAGCAACTTGACGATCAAATTCACTTTGGGCATTTTTTGTGCCCTTATAACCTTCAAAGATAATTTTAGAATCTACATGCGCTATCCGCAGTCCATCTTCTGCAAAAACAGTTGCGATTCCAAAAAGCAATAAGCAAAAGAACAACTTACGCATAGAAATCTCCTAGAATCCTTGACCTATAACAAAGTTGAAGTTCATTGAACCAACATCTTCTTCTTCGTAACCAGAATAAGTTTCACCTGGATCAAGTGGCCAAGCAAAATCAAAGCCAATAATACCAAGCATTGGTACAACCACACGGAAACCAAAACCAATATCTCGTTTCAAAGAAGACGGATCCCATTCACGAAGTGGATTTTTCTGGTCCATTGAAACTTTGGAATACGGATCATAAATTTCACCAAATACATTACCGGCATCAAAGAAGAATGGCAGTAAATAGAATACTTGTGGCACAATACCCCATTGGATTTCAGCACCAAAATACTGATAACTGCGGCCTAAACGACGATACCCGATAGAGCCAGAATTATAACCACGCATCATACCTTCATAGCCAAGAACGCCACCCATAGAATACAAAGTACGATATTGCAGAGGGCTTCCGAAAATCACACCGTATTCGTTTGTCAAAGCAAGAGTCAAGCGATCACGGAATAATGGGAACCACCACTTAATAGTCGCTTCTGTTTTTACAAAACTGAAATCACTAAATAAGATATCATCAGCTACTTGAATATCTAATTCATAGCGAGAACCATCTGTTGGGAATTGAGGCAAGTTCTTATCATCTCGAACTAAACGGAAATTCAAGGCCGATTCAACACCTGTAAAGCGGACAAAGCTATTATCCACATTATCACCTTGCTTATTCATAAGCCAGCTATAACCAACTTGTCCATAGAAATAATCATCAGGCCATTTCAAACGTTTTCCTACATAAACGCTACCACCATAACGAGTTATTGATGGATCGTCATCTTGATCCCACCAGCCATAGCTCAAGCTAGCGCCAACACTCACAGGCATATCTAAGAAATAAGGTTCAGAGAAACTAATAGAAGCATATTTTTTATCAGCGCCATATTCAAAGCTTACAGCGGCACTTTGGCCATCGCCCATACAGCAGTTCGGGATAGAAACACTAGCCGTTCCAGTCAAACCATCACTTTCACTATAAGCAACGCCCAAACTAAATTGCCCTGTGCCAGCTTCTTTTTCAGTTACCGTGAAATCCAAATCTACTTCTTGTTCATTAACTACTTTAATATCAGGTAAAACCATATCAAAGTAATTTAACTGCATAATTTCTCTAAAGCTACGTTCAAGTGCAGACTGGCGATAAGTATCTCCTGGGAAAAGACGAACTTCTCGGCGGATAACTTTATCTTTTGTTTTAGTGTTGCCATGAATATAAACCTTATGGATTTGAGCTGGCAAACCTTCATACATACGGAAACTGAGATTGATTACAGAATCATTTACAAATTCTCTAGATTCTTCGTATTGAGCAAAGAGATAACCATCTTCTCGATAAATATCCATAATCGCTTTTTTAGAAGCCTCATATTGATAGAAATCAAACGGCTTTCCTTTTTCTAAGCGAACAGTGCGTTTAAGAAGCGGTTCTGGTAAAACTTCATTACCCGAAAAATGAACATCACCGGCATAATAACGTCTGCCTTCATTTAACGAAATCAAGATTTCCATTGCATTCGAAACTTTTGAAGAATCGTAATTGGCAAGGACTGGGAAAAATTCTTCAAGAGTATAACGAACAAGACGCTTTTCATCAAAGTCACGGCGTTTTTTTCCAAGAGCTAACAAAGAATCAATCTTCTTATTTTCCCAGCGTTTAACGGGCAATTTTTTTATCCATTCTTTGCGCAATTTAGAATAACGAACAAGCCCATTTAAAATTTCACTTGCAGTCACTTCGTCGCCAACATAAGGCAACGGACGAGAAAGACCAGGCTTACTGCCACGATAACGTCTAAAGTAATGTTCTGGAAGTTCTCTTGTCTTACCAGCCATCTCGTGCATTAAATGAGTTGAATCTTCTATCGCATTATTCATTTGCGAATAAAGTCTCTCTAGCTTTTCACCAGACTTAACAAGACGCCCCATATAAAAACCACAAGTAGAATCTGGCATATATTCTGCCCGATAGTCTTTAAGTTCGGCATCAAGATAACCAAAATGCTTAGCTACATTCAAGATAGTATCACGGTCACTTTCAAAAACAAGTTCTTTAAATTCCCCATCGCCCCACCAGTTAGCCACTTTGGTAACCATGTGGTCTGTAAATTCTTCATTTGGAATATGGTCATTGCCATCGATAGTAATACGGCGGACTTTTACTTTTTCGCCTTCACGGATTACAAATAGAATTTTGTTTTCATATTCAGATACTCTTTCTTCACGATACCCGACCTCGGCTAGTAGATAACCTTCGGAACGATAATGAGCAAGCAATGCTTGTCTATCACGTTCAAGTTGGCTTTTACTATAAACCTGTCCATTCACCATAGAAGTTTTAAGCATCAAATCTTCTACAGCTATTTCATCGTAACCTTCAAATTCAATAGTATCTAATGCCGGGAGTTCTTTTACTCTAAAAATCAAATCCAATTCATTTGGTGTTCCTGTGTAATCCACCCAAGCAGAAACATCATCAAAATACCCTGATTCATACAAAGAAGATACGCTAGACTTAATTTTATCAGAAAGAACCATCGGAGAAAAGCTCTGCCCATCACGCACACTAACGCGACTAAGCACAGAACGTTCGTCCATATTCACGATACCTTCTACACGAACCAGGCGAACGCGGTTTTCAAGCATAAATTCTTCGGAAGGATTCGCTAACTGCGAAAAAGCCGAAGCAAATAAAGCCAACACTATTACAACAAAACGATAGAACAGAATAACCTACCATGGAAAAATTTTTCGGTTTCAAAAATACAAAAATCTATCACTTTAAAAAACAGAAGAAACCTCAAAAAACCATCATATTCCTTCAAAAAAGCCTTTTTTCAAGAAACTACTTTGAGTATGTTCAATAGAAAACCTTAAAAAAGGAAAATCTATGAAATACAGAAAATACATCTGCAAAATATGTGGCTATATCTATGACGAAGAAAAAGGCATTCCAAAAGCAGGAATTCCTCCTTATACCCTTTTTGATGATTTACCAGAAGATTTTGTTTGCCCAAAATGCAAAGCGAACAAATCAGCTTTTGTTCTTTTAGACGATTAAGCTTTTTTCTTTAATTTCGCACAAAAAATCGGGCCACGGCCGTCACATAAATCAGGCAACATGTGTAAACCAAACTCTGTTTGTTCTGTCCCTTCAAATAAGGGTTCTATAGAAAGCACTTCTATAAGCCCTTTTCTTTTTTTCAAAATTTTTCGAACGACGCCATCATTTTCTTCTGGAGAAAGCGCACAAGTGCTATAAAGGATTTCGCCTCCGGGGCGTAAAGCATCTACTGCAGAAGCAAGCAAGCTCCCTTGTTCAACAGCTAAGCGTTTAATGCGCCCAACGCTCCACATAGATAAATGTTCTTTAGAATTCATTACATGGCGTTCCGAAGAACAAGGAGCATCTACAAGAATTTTATCAAAAGACTCTGGCCGAAAGCGCCCAAAGCGTTCGCCTGGATAACCAGAAACCGTAACAATCTTTGCAAAATTTTCTGGCAAAGAATTCATTACCACACGGCGTAAGCGTTCTCGCCTATCTGGAGAACGGTCATTACTTTGCAAACTCCCTTCACCTTTAAGGGCTGCCGCAAGCACCAATGTTTTACCACCTGGAGCAGCACACATATCAAGGACATCCATACCAGGCAAAACACCAAGCGCATTAGCCGCAAAAAAAGAAGCTTCATCTAAAAAGTAAGGCGTTGCATTTTCTATCTGCAATTCTTTAGGCTTGTTCTCGCCAAGCAAAGCTTTTTGAAGAGATTCCCAACGAGGCCCAAATAAGTTTGCATAATATTCAAAAAAATCCATATTTTAAATTTAAAAAAGTTACAAATCACTTTTTATAAAACACCGTTAAAATTTGTTTTGCTCGGGTTGCCCCTACAAGCAAACGCCTTTTCCAATCGCCGCGGTCACTAATTTCAATAGGTTCTTCTACGTCTATTAAAAACACAGCACGAGCGTCTAAGCCTTTAATCCGATGACTACTTACAATATTTACTTTATCTTTAATCAAGCTTTTTGTGCCAACATCATTCCAAACAAAACGGTCATCTTTAAAATTTTTCAGCAAAGAATTCCCTTTTGCACGCATAGAAACCACTAGCACTTCAGAAGCTAAAAGATTAAATTTTCTAATTAAATTTTCATATTCTTTTACGACCAAAGATTCCAAATCTTCTGCATTTGAATAAAAATTTTCTTTAACAGCCGGGCCTTGTGGCAAGTTATTATAATGCGCTAATGAAAAACCTGTTTTCTTATAAACCCATTCAAGAATTCTTTTTGTATTACGGAAACCTCTTGAAAGAACCATTACCGGCATAGAAAGTACTTGAGCATTTTCTTCGCCATTTCTGCTTCCATAAAGTCGTTGCGCAGGGTCATAAAAGAAACGAACAAATCCCTTTTCCGGAACACGCAATAAATTCACCAAAGAATCCACCCAATCACTTGCAAAATCTTGGCCTTCATCAATAATCACAGCATCATAGAAAAATTTTTCACGGGCTTTTTTATCTTTTCTCAAAACCTTTTCAGCGCGACAAAAACCTTGCGGTAAAATTTTATCATAATATTCTCCCCGAGAGATTCCCTTATCTAATTTAAGTTTAGCTGTTTTCACATATTTTTCACACCACTTTGAATAAGGTAAAACATCAATACGCCCAAAACTTATTCCACCATCTTTCCCATATTTTGCTTTAACATTTAGCATTTCTTTTTCTAATTCTCGTTTCACAGAAAATGACAATTCAGAAGCAAGCAAATCATTATAACACGCAATAGCAACACTTTTACCAATTCTTGAAAGTCTGAGTGCTTCCCAAAGGACCATGTGCGATTTTCCAGAACCAGCTACCCCTTTAATTCTCACACGCAAGTTTTCAGAAATTGAATCCATAAGCATACATTGTACATCACTTGCCTGTTCAACAAAGCTATCATTTTCTTTTAAAATTTCTCCAGTACTAGGCCTATCGCCATTTCCATCTAAAAAATCCTGCAATGCAAAAAAAGCTTCTTCATCTAAAGTTTCATTTGGGTAAGGTAAATTATTAAATGATCTTTCTGGAATTTCTAAAATATCAATTAAACATTTTTCAAACTTTTTTACATCCAACAAATCAGGTCTCAAAAGCACTCTTTTGCGTGAACATTCTGCCCTTGGAATTCCTTCCATTGTATCCATATCACTAAAGCAAAGAGCCCATTGAACGCGTACTCTATAAAATTCTTTTGGAAAAGGCGCCTTCAACAAATATTTCATATAATCATGAAACGGAGAAATCAACGACCGTACTTGTTCTACAGGAGATTTATCTAACAAATGTTCTGCCTGAAACCATTCTGTACGTTTCAATTCTTCATTATAACGCGTACTCACTTTCCCTGATTTACACTCGATAAGCAACATCCCATAATGTTTATGATAAATAACGCAATCTACTTCTCTACACGTAAAACCAAAAAAAGTTTCAAAATCCAAATTACGATTCATCCAGACAAACCAATCATCAGAAAGCAAACTTGCCATGCGAAACAAATCCCTTTCTGCACGAGACTTACATTCTGTATTCAACCCAACTCGAATAGTCATAAAAACTCCTGAACAAAATTCAAATTTTGTCTTTTTCTTAATATATAATCCCAATTACGAATTGAAAATAAAAAATTATCTATATTCCCAATATGGCTTTTTAGCTGCATCGGCGGTTGTGTGCCGGTCGGGTAAACGAGCTACCAGTTTTTAGAATTTAATAGAGTTTTTGCTCTTATTCTCGTGCAGGAAAATCTGGTAAATTTTTCAAAGACATACGAGGAATAAGGCGAACGCTCACGTCCCTATTTGGGGCGTGGGTCGTTTGTGCTTGTCGTATGTCGGTTTACCAGAGCCTCCTGTATGCAAGTCGGACGACGCCACGCCTTTTTATTTTCGTCACCCTAGAAGCTACCATTCTAGGCACTAAGTACAATAAAATCCAAGGCAAAAAAATCGTTTCTTGCAAAAGATAAGAGTTAAAACTGAACTTTTAACCTTTTTGTATATGAGGCCTTTATGCCTTCGCTCTCTTGGATTGGCAAAGACGCCGTTTTGAATCACCACCTGGATGTTCCTTATCGGGTTCTAGAAAAGAAATATACTTTCAGTCCCGATGATTCTCTTTCATGTCATTCTGATTCTCTTTCATGTCATTCTGAGCGTAGCGAAGAATCTCAAAACAAGATTATCCACGGCGATAACTTAGAAGCACTCAAATCATTACTCCCTGAATACGAAGGCCGCATTAAATGCATTTACATTGACCCACCCTATAACACAGGCAATGAAAACTGGGTTTATAATGACAACGTGAATAACCCCAAAATCAAAAAATGGTTAGGGCAAGTTGTTGGAAAAGAATCCGAAGATTTAACACGCCATGATAAGTGGCTTTGTATGATGTACCCACGCCTTAAGTTGTTGCAGAAATTGTTGAGCAACGACGGGGCTATTTTTATAAGCATTGATGATAACGAACAGGCGAATCTGAAGTTGGTTTGTGATGAGATATTTGGAGCTGGGAATTTCGTTGGTGATTTTATTTGGGAAAAGAAAAAAGTGGTTCAAAACGATTCAAAATTTTCATCAGTTAATCATGAATATGTTTTGTCATATAGAAAATCAGAACAATTACAAGTATTCAATTTATTGCCACGAACAGAAGAAGCAAACGCAAGATATGCTAACCCGGACAATGACCCAAACGGACCTTGGACTAGTGTTGCCTTAACTGCCAAAAGTGGCTCCGCTGATAACATTTATGATTACACTTTTCCAAATGGAATTTATTGGAAACCGAATGAAGGAGCTTATCCCAGATTAAGTAAGGATTCATTAATAAGGGCTTATGAAGAGAATAGACTGTGGTTTGGAAAAGATGGAAAAAATGTTCCTAGATTAAAAAAATACTTATCCGAAGTAAAACAAGGAATGGTTACAAATTCCATTTTGTATAACGAAATTGTTGGTTCAACGCAATTAGCAAAAGAACAACTAAAACGAACTTTGGGAAAAAATGTTTTTGATACTCCTAAATCAATCAAATTAATTGAGATGTTTCTTGTTTTAGCCACCGACAAATCCTCCATCATCCTTGATTCCTTCGCGGGTTCCGGCACCACGGCCCATGCCGTGCTGAACTTGAACAAGCAAGATGGCGGCAACCGAAAATTCATTCTTGTCGAAATGGAAGACTACGCCGAAACAATCACCGCCGAACGCGTCCGCCGCGTAATCAATGGCTATGGCGAGGGCAAGAATGCCGTTGAAGGCACCGGCGGTTCATTCGCCTACTATGAACTTGGCCCCGAACTTTTGAAAGATGGTTTCATCAACGAAGATGTCCCGGAGCAGACCATCCGCAAATACCTCTATTATACAGAAACAAACCACGCTTTGCCACAAATCAACAACGGACATCCGGCACATTTAGGGAATTTTGAAGGTGTTGCCTATTATTTCTTTTACAATAAATCAGAAACGACAACTCTTGATACGACTTTTCTCGCCTCCATTTCAGAAAAGGCGGAACGCTATGTAATCTATGCAGACAATTGCATTATGCCTCAAAAATTCCTTTTTGACCACAATATTACCTTCAAGAAAATCCCAAGAGATATCCGGAGGTTCTAATGATTCTCAAGCAATACCAAAAAGATATTATTGAAGATTTGACCCGTTATCTTGAAATTCTCCAAAAGACAAAGAATATTTCGGAGAGTTTCAATAAATTTTGGCAACTGCATCCACGAACACCAATCACCCTGTTCCCTGGCGAAATCGTAGAACCTTATAAAAACAATGTACCAGGCGTTCCTCATGTGTGTCTGAAAGTTCCAACCGCTGGTGGAAAAACTTTCATTGCGGCTAATGCGTTACGAGAAATTTTTTCAATTTTTCCACAAGACCACGCCAAAACTGTTGTGTGGCTAGTCCCATCAAATTCAATTTTAGAACAAACTATCCGCAACTTTTCAAATCCAGAACACCCCTATCGCGAACAGTTGAATATGGATTTCGGAAACCGCGTGGAAGTCTATGACAAAGTCGCTCTTTTGCAAGGTGCTGGTTTCAATGCCTCTTCTGTAAAAGAAAACTTGTCCCTTTGCATCCTCAGTTTTGATAGTTTACGTAGCCGTAATAAAGACAATCGTAACGCTTATAAGGAAAACGGGAATCTGCTTTCTTTTGCTCAATCAAATGATGAAGAAATTTCGTTAATGAATGTTTTTCAGCAACTAAAACCAGTGATTATTGTTGATGAAAGCCATAATGCCGAAAGCGAATTAAGCGTTGATATGCTCAAGCAACTGAATCCAAGCTTTATTTTGGATTTGACAGCAACACCACGAAAAAACAGCAATATCATTAGTTTTACCAGTGCTTTTGAACTCAAAAAAGAAAGTATGGTCAAATTGCCTGTTATTGTCTATAACCACCAGAGTAAAGACGAAGTGATAAACTCAGCGTTAGAACTTCGTGCGCGTTTAGAACATGCCGCATTTGAAACACAAAACAAAGGTGGAGCATACATTCGCCCAATAGTCCTTTTCCAAGCAGAGCCCAAAACAAAAGAAGACAACGCTACTTTTGATAAAATCAAGGAAATGCTAATTGAAAAGGGCGTCAAGGAAAGTGAAATCAAAATAAAAACAGCTAACAAAAATGAACTAGCTGGTTTAGATTTAATGTCTCCCGATTGCGAAGTCCGTTACATCATTACGGTAAATGCTCTAAAAGAGGGTTGGGATTGTCCTTACGCATATATCCTTGCGTCCCTTGCCGATAAAAATTCTGCTGTAGATGTAGAACAAATTCTTGGACGAGTATTGCGATTGCCTTTTACGCGCAAAAATCCAAACCCAATGTTAAATATGAGTTATGTACTTACGGCATCCAACAAGTTTTTGGATACCGTCCAAAATGTGGTAGAAGGTTTGAATCGTGCAGGATTCAGCAGTAAAGATTACAGAATTGCAGAACATCAAATGGTGAATAACGAATCGCTAGAAAATACGCCAACTGTGAGCGAAGTGTACAAAAATCAGGAACAAATTCTGACACAACCATACGCAAATTTATTCACATCCATTTCAGAGGAAACGCAAGTTCCTTCAACAAATGCTTTAGCTAAAAATATGCCATCAGCATCAAGTTGGAATCTTGAGGAAAATACTTGTTCCAAAAGCCTGGCTATACAAAATATTGAACGTTTGGCAAAGCAAGAAAATGAAATAATGGAAAAACAAATTCAAGAGAGCAAATTTTCTGGTATTGCCCCTACACCTGCAGATTTGGAGGCTCAAGTGAAAAACGCCCATATCAAGGAATACTTCATCAAAAGCGCAAATGAAATTTGCTTGCCCAAATTTTTTATGAACACAGCGGGCTTAGAAAATGACTTATTCGACCTCTGCGAAATGGAATTTGAAAAGGACTTGCTCCTAGAAAAATTTCCTCTTCGCACTTGCGATACTTCCATCAACTTCGACAATATAGACGCAGAAATATATAAAGTCGATTTAGACGAAAAATCTAAAGACAATATTCCGACTTTTTGTAAAATCAACAGAGATTCTCAATCCAATATTATTGAGTGGATTACTAGCATTAAAGATATCAATATCAAACGGAAGCGTTGTACTGATATGTTGGTAGGTTTAGTTGGAAAAATGTATCCTATTCCAGACCAAGAAATCAAAATATATATTGAACGAGTTCTCGAATCATTTAACGACGCCGAGTACAATCATCTTTTAAACAATTCCTCTTTCTATAGCAGAAAAATCAAAGAGAGCATCCGACAGCATGCTGACTTATTTGTGGAAAAAGAATTCAAACGCAAACTAGATACCGATAAAATAATTCTAAAAGATTCTTATAAATTCAAATTACAAAAGCCCTATTCAACTAAAGGGAAAAGTATCATCAAAAGTTTATACGAACCTGAAGAAGATTTTAATTCTTTTGAAGCTGAAGTCATAAATGATATTGCCAACTTGGAAAATGTGGAGTTTTGGACTCGCAATAAAGAACGTACAGATTTTTGCATCAATGGATTTATCAACCACTACCCCGATTTTATTATCAAAACGAAAAAAGGAAAAATCATTTTACTAGAAACTAAAGGCGACCACCTTGAAGCTCAAAAGAAAATTGAACTAGGAAATTTATGGGCTGCTAAAGCTGGGAATAATTATCGATATTGTCTTGTATATAAAGATCGTCATGTTGATGGAGCATATACCAAAGATGAGTTTCTAAACACAATGAGTAAGTGGTAAAATTTCATATTCTCTTGTTTCAAATCTGTTGTCAAATTTAATGCATAATTGTTGGACTATTATGGACCACTTCAAACAGAAACTGAGAACTTTAACCCTCGGAATTTTCAACAGCCCAATTTTCTAAGGCAAACTCATGAATTTCTGTAGCAACAGAGTCTAAATGCACTTTATCATCAGTAGATGATGTTGGATAAACACAAGAAAGTGACAACTTTCTAGTTTGGCAAGAATTCTCTTGATAATCCACAAATTCTCCATTAATTTTTTACGGAAATTCGGTGGTGTTAGAGTCTGAACGAGAAAAATAACCTCCATCAGAATTATATTGTATATGCAGAAAAATAGAATCTGTTTTATAAGAACTTTGATTCGTTAACATATTGTTGATTTGCCACGTAAACATACTACCAGCAGGTCTTAATTCAATCACATTATTATATTTTTCTAAAATTTCATTCCATCTTCTTTTAGGATTATATAAATCTTTTATTGCTACAGAGTATTCAGATAAATTTTCAAAAATACAATAATGACAATAATCAAATGACCCCAAATAAGTTGATACAACATCATGCACTTCTATTAAAGGACATGTATACTGATACTTACTAAGATAGGATATCGGGGGGAAACCTTCGAAATCGTTTCCAATAGATGGATTTTCACTATCACAAGCATGCAATCTATTTGTATCTAAAGCGATATTTACCTTTAGCTCTTTTACATAACATACTGATCCATAAGCATAACACTGTGAAGAAGGTGCATTATTATAATCATAACTATAAAGTTCTATAGAACGAAAATTTTGATGAAAAGAAAATGTAAATACAGAGTCTTCTTTTGAAAACTGAGTAAATAAAGGATTCAAATCTATATCAAAACTTTTTTCTTCATTTAGGGAATCTAGGAGTATAAATCTTATATGTTTATCATCATCAACTAAAAGTTCTACCATATAACTATTCCTATAAGTCTCAGGATCGCAATATCTCAAATTTCCATTATTAACAACCATTTCTCTGTTCTTTTGAAAAAGATCTAACATAGCAGAAGGAAAATATTCATTAACATCAAATAGATTTGTATCCAAATAAATTCTTTCCGTACAAATTCCAGCACGAATAGAGTCTGCATTGTCTTCATTCAAATAAATATGAAGATTAAAAGTTGTTGGCATGTGGAGACGTATTCTTTCTCTATCATCAATGGGCTCTCCACCTATCGTATCAATTCCTTTACATCCAAATAAAATAAAGCACATAAACAAAAATAAACAACACATTCTTTACCTCAACAAAAGTGTTCGTAATGCTGGTAAATCAATCGTATTTACCTTTTTAAATTCACCATAAGTTTTTCCGTCCAAAACATCATACTCCCAAATTTTCTTTTCATTTAACCAAGCTAGCATAATACCATCTGTTTCAGGGTAACCAGAAAAACGATTTAATACATCTTTTACCCTGTAACGTACTCCCTGAGGAGAAATAACTAATCGCTTGTTTTTCGCTGTATTTTCAAAACATTGAAATTCTTGGGGACAGTTTTCAGATACCTTTTTAAAATTCTCGTCATTTACAGGATAAGTCATTACATAAGTCTTTGCTTTATCATCTTGAATTGCAAACCAATTGTTTGCCAACATCTTGTCTGGTTCTGGATAATCGGACCGCGAGGAATTCTGAGGTATATTTCGTGGAACACTTTGTGCATCAAGGCCTAAATCGTTTTGTGACGATCCATAAAGATGGATTCCGACTTCGGACCAATTTTCTTTTGGAGTATTTGCTAACCAAACCATTCCCTGTTCATTTGGTCTATCAATAACCCAAAAATTATCTCCAAAGTATAAAATAGAACGATGATTAGCAATGGTTGTCATATTTTCATTTACTCTATACTTCGTCAATAAGTGAATAGCAGTGAACCCTACTGAGTTTATATTTTTATTATTCAAAGAATCTAACAAATTTGCTTCTGAACCACCTTCTACCTTGAAATCATCTCCAAGTAAATCTAAATGTACTCCCAAAAAAGCTAATAAAGACCAGAAAATTCCTGGAATATTTCCTGAAAATGCCTCCGCTCTTCTACGAATTTCGTTAACATCAATAATGTGGTTATCTCTTTGAGCCCTGAAATCAATACAAGATTCATTAGGACTGCTTTTATTGCAATTTGAACCTAAAGTTAAAATGTTATGGCTTGCATGGCGGTGAAAAATATCATTACTCGTTCTATTTCCATAACCAGAATATCCCCTATCCTGAATAATGAATCCTTGTTTTGAACTAGATAAGGTTATAGATAGGTTGTCTTGTTGGTCATGATTTTGCCCATTTTTCCATTGCTGACTATCTTCCGCAATCATGGATAAGGAAATTGTATCATTGGAAACTATAGCTGTAATTATTCCGATTCCGTCTTTAAAAGATCCCCAAACGCCTGTTTTTTGGGGTAGGTTTGATGGTATGGCTTCATATATTGATTTATGAGGAAATCCGAATGCAGTGAGTGTGATGATTTTATTATCTCCAAACTTTAATGGATATAGTTCTGACCATTTAAGAAAATATGGATCTCCTGTCAGCTTTGCCCAAACTCGATAGTCTGGATTATAAGTACAACCATCGTCAATTTCTATGGGGATATAGCCTAAATTTTTTACTGGTCGAGAGAACTCTATCATGTAATATGGAGAACGTAAAAATTTTTCTTCTATCGCAGGCATTATTTTGTTAGCGGCCTTATAGGCTTCTTGCAATGCGGAAAGAATATAAGGAACGTCATCCCAAATATATTGAGAATAACCTGTACCTTCTGAATAACCGCCATTTTCTCCATAATGCATTTTTAGTGCATTATTAAGATAATCTAAATTTTCATGGGTTCCATAATATAAAAATTCGTAGAGAGCTAAACTTCCATAAGCCTTCGCTACCAAATTATTTTCAAGCAACATTGGGCCTGCTAATTCTAACCACACTCTAACCCCATCGTAAACAGATTTGTATGCACTTGCACTCTTTTCTCTAAAATTTTTGTCAATCCAAGCCAATAAAGATATGCGAGTCATTGCATTTGAAATTTCTTGCAATTTTTCAATATGAGAATCAAAAAAAGCTTTTGCTGATTTCCAATTAGTCACAAATTCAACACATTCTATTACATCTTCTACATAACCTTCGTCAAGTCCGTACATATTCGTTATATTCTTACAAAAATCTTGATAATTCAACTGATAAATACTATTTCCAAAATTTCTCCATTGTGTCAATAAGGCTCCTGATATATTTGTTGCATTATAACACACCTCAAGCCCTCGAACCATCCAAGAAGCATCCGAAAGCATACCACTATTTGTTAGAAAATAATCCGTAAATTTCAATTTTCCCAAATTAGGATTCTTTGAATCTTCAAAAAATAATTCGCCGGGAGCGTTTGAGAATGTAAAACGACGTTTAATAGTATTGCCTTTGTCGTCTGTTCTACCAGAAGTTGCCAAAATAGCATCGGCTAATAATATGTCAAGATTTTTCGATGTAATTTTTCTAGCATTTTCTTGCTGAATTTTATTTTCATTTTTTGCTAATGAATCTGTAATATTAATTAAATTCTTATTTTGTTTGCTATTAAGAATACTAATAAATTCTTTTTCCCATTTTGAGGTTCCCAATAGAGTTCCTTGTTCTAGTTCATTCCATTCAACCATTTTAGAATAACCAAACAATTGTGTAAATTGGTCTTTTATTCCATCAAAATCAAAACACCTTAATTCATTAAATATATCATACAACCAAAGAGTACTTTCAACAACTCCATCTACTATTCCTGTTTGTAAATCAGCCCATCCCGAGGCAACAGTTTCTATTCCTTCACGAACATCTTCTGAAAAAATCGCAGTTACTCCAATTGCTGGTGACACGGCAATAACCGCTACTTTATTTGCCACTTTACAAGCTTTTCGAAAAATACTTCTCCAACTCAAAGATTTTGCTCTAAAATAAGCATATCCATGTACAATACTATCAACAGGTTCTTCAATCCAACGATTTTCTGATTCTATGAAATGCCCAATAGTTACTGTATCACGCCCTTGGACATAATTAAAATCTAAAGGTAGGGCTAGCGTAATTTCTTGATTCGAATTAAGTTTTGCTTGAATATCAAAAACATCTCCCATGCTAATCAACTCTTTTAAATTCTCCGGACCACGTGGATTAAAAGCAAGTTTTTTTATCGTAGGAACTTGACTATCAGAAAAAACATTTTTATCAAACTTTAAATTAAGTATCGCAGAAGTATAAGGTGTTTTTTCAAATTCATAACTCACTAAAATAGAATCATTTTCTAGCAAAGTTTCTGTTGTTTTTATTTGAGTCTCAACTGGTTGTTCATTTGTAGCCCACCATTTTATTTTTATTTTGCGATATTCAGGAAAAGCTAATTCTAAATAAGGGGCATGATTTGTTTTTTGAGAAATTATAACTGCTGATGTCCAACCTCCAAGACGAACTTTCTTTTTTCCCACATACACAAAACCATTCAATTCTCGACCATCTTGTGGTTCAATTTGAACATAAAGGCGATTGTATTTCCATGTTGGCAAATTTGTAATTTTAAAAACTTGTGAACTTCCTTCAAAAATAATTTCAGAATTAACTGCCCCTAAATCTTGATAACGAGATATTTTTGACTCATACAGAGAATCAGTAAAATCATAAACCATTTGCCAAATAGAATCAAGTCTACTCTTATCACTATTTTTGCAATTTGAAAAAGTAAGATTATTATCAACCCACCATTGTATAGGCATTCTCTGCTGAATTTTTCCAGAATATTTTATTTTAATTTCGTTAGTGTAAGCAAATGCTACTTCTCGGTAATAAGAATAGAGAGAATATTTGCAATTGTTAACAATTAAATTTCCTGTCATTTGAACAGACGGAGAAGAGTTAATCCCAAGAACTACACGAGAATATTCCCAATCCTTTGGAAAATCTGTTAGAGAAATTGTATCACCATCGTTTAAATCAAGAATAATTCTTGTATTGTAAGGAACAGAATGAACCATCGCAAAAAGTATTTGCGGTAAGTATAAAAGAAACATTATTCCAAACAATAAACGACTCATGATTATTCCATAATCAATAACGCTTGAATAGGACAATACATATTAGCAGGATTCCCTAAAGCATCCGAATTAGTACTACAATTGATATTATTTAATGCTGTTGTATTGGCATTTGTAACTGTTGTTATCGCATAATTGGGATAAATAATTTCAATTTTACTACGAGTTGCATAGCCTGTTTGTACTAAAGCCTGAACTTGATTGTAAGTATTACTTGTTGAAGTAATAAAAAAACGTAATCTATAGGTTTTGTTATTGAACTGAATGTCCAAACCGGAGTCTATATAAAACATTCCATCACTAACTTGAAGCCCAATATGATATGAGGCAAGTCTTTCGTAACAGGATTGTGAAGGGATGCCTGTGGTTTGTCCTGGACTTGTGCCATAACAATTACCCTCAGCGTATGAACAAATTACAGTAAACAGCAATATGATAAGAATAATGCAAATTTTATTCATTAAAACTCCTCATTTCTTATAAAGATACAATAAAATTTTCGTAAAATAAACAAATGTAATATTTCATACACTAAAACATTGCATGACAGATATTTTTATTTCATCATACAAATAACAACCAAAAAAATAAACTATCAACACTCATTTTTATTCATAAAAAAGACCATAGCCTCAAAAGCTATGGTCTTTAAATTTTTATGAGCCTCTCAATTAAGCCTGGTGTTTCTTGTACCAGTTAATCAAAGCATTTGTAGAAGCATCGTGCTTGAGTTCAGCATCTGCATTAGAAAGTTCTGGGAGAATCTTTTTTGCAAGTTGCTTACCAAGTTCAACGCCCCATTGGTCGTAGCTATTAACGTTCCAAATAACGCCCTGCACAAAAATTTTGTGTTCATACATAGCAATCAAAGCGCCAAGAGTTTCTGGAGAAACATATTCCATCATAATGGAGTTAGTAGGCTTATTGCCTTCAAACACTTTGTGTGGAGCAAGGAATGCAATTTCTTCTTCAGACTTACCATCTTTACGAAGTTCTTCAGAAGCTTCAGCAAGAGTCTTACCATTCATCAAAGCTTCTGGTTGAGCAAAGAAGTTAGAAAGAAGTTTTTCGTGATGATCACCGACCTTATTATGGGAATTTGCTGGCGCAATAAAGTCACAAGGAATCATCTTAGTGCCTTGGTGAATAAGCTGGTAGAAAGCATGTTGACCATTAGTACCTGGTTCGCCCCAAAGAATTGGACCAGTTTCATAATCAACGCGTTTTGAATCTCTATCAACTGTCTTACCATTACTTTCCATATCTGCTTGTTGGAAATAAGCAGCCAAGCGATGCAAATACTGGTCATAAGGAAGCATTGCATAACTTGAAGCACCAAAGAAATTATTGTACCAAACACCAAGAAGCGCAAGAATCACTGGCAAGTTCTTATCGGCACTTGCTGACTTGAAATGTTCATCCATTTCATAAGCGCCTTGGTGAAGCTTCATATAATTATCAAAACCAATACGGAGAGCAATAGAAAGGCCGATTGCAGACCACAAAGAATAGCGGCCACCAACCCAGTTCCAGAATTCAAACATATTAGCGGTATCAATACCAAAAGCAGCCACCGCTTCTGTATTTGTAGAAAGAGCCACAAAATGTTTAGCAATAGACTTTTCATCGCCATCAAATGCCTTAAGAACAGCAGCCTTTGCCGTTTCAGCATTAGTCATTGTTTCAAGCGTTGTGAAAGTCTTAGAAGCCACAATAAAGAGAGTTTCTTCAATATTCACTTTCTTCAAAGCTTCTGCCATGTGAGTGCCATCAATATTAGACACAAAAATAACTTCAGGAGAATATTCACCTTCAGCTGGCTTATCAGCATAAGGTTTCAAAGCTTCAGTCACCATTACAGGGCCAAGATCTGAGCCACCAATACCAATGTTAACCACATACTTAATAGACTTGCCCGTGTGACCTTTCCACTTACCCGAACGAACAAGGCTTGTAAATTCTTTCATGTGTTCAAGAACAGCACGCACTTCAGGCATAACATCTTTGCCATCAACACAAATCGGAGCGTCCCCTTTATAGCGAAGAGCCGTATGAAGCACAGCACGTTTTTCAGTCGTATTAATTTTTTCGCCACCAAAAAAGTTAGCGCGCATATCTTCAAAGCCAACAGACTTCAAAAGATCCTGAAGTTTTGCCATTGTATCTTCATCAATAATATTCTTAGAATAATCCAAGAAAAGACCACAAGCTTCAGCACTAAACTTTTCAGCACGAGCGGCATCGTTTGCAAAAAGATTTTTCATGTGCCAAGTTTTAGCGACTTCAGCATGAGCTTCAAGAGCCTTCCATTCTTTTGAGTCCGTTAATTTAGACATAATTTTTCCTTTCCGTAAAACGGTTATTTGTTAGCGACAAATGTAGAAAATCTTTACACAAAGGGAGAAGTCTCTCCCTCGCTTCAACTGGCTTTGTTTAGGAATCGCTCTTTTTTCAAGAATTTAGCCCTAAACAAAGCCATTTTCCGCTACCCTCTCGAGTACTCGGGCTCACACCGCTCTTTTTCGCATCTTTACACTTACCAGCGGTTCTTGGCACTCGCGAGAAAACTTGCCGCACGCTTCTTGTTGCGAGCCGTGCTGAATGCACGGCGCGGCAATCTCCTTGCTAACAGATGGCCGCACTGCGTTCGCCATGACAATCCTGAACTTGTCATTGCGATGGAGTGAAACGACTGAAGCAATCTCCTTGCTAACAGATGGCCGCACTGCGTTCGCGATGACAAGTTGTTTGTACACTTGCCCGCCATTCTTATCACTGCAAAACCAGAATCTGAGCTAACCACAAGCCCTGGCATAGTGGAAACACCCCCTGTTTACAAAAGAATCCGCTTTTTACCTTTCCAAAAGCCAACTCCAGTTTCATTAAAGTATATTACAAACAAATTGCTTTTTACAAAAAGGTTATTATGAAAATCGGAATTCTTGGTTGCGGTCACATTACCACAAAAATGGCAGAAGCTATTCACTTTTTAGAAAAACAAGGATTAGATTTTGAAGCCTATGCTATTGCTTCAAGAACATCAGAAAAAGCAAAAAAATTCGCCGAAGATTATCACTTTAAAAAAGCTTATGGCAGCTACCAGGAATTAGCCTGTGATTCTAATGTTGATTTGATTTACATTGCCACACCACATTCTGAACACTATGAAAACGCCAAACTCTGTCTAATCGCCGGCAGAAATTTACTCGTAGAAAAAGCATTTACAGCAAACGCCTTACAAGCTTCAGAAATCATTGCACTTGCCGAAGAAAAAGGTCTCTTTTTATGCGAAGCTATGTGGACTCGTTTTTTACCCGCTATAAAAATGCTAAAAACTCTGATTTTAAATGACCGCATTGGAACAGTTCAATCTGTAGAAGCCGAATTTTCCATGCCTTTAAGCCACATCGAAAGATTACACAAACCTGAACTTGCTGGTGGCGCTTTATTAGACCTTGGTATTTATACTTTAACTTTTGCCGACTTACTTTTTAGCGACCCACAAATTGCAAAAGAAAACAATTCCATTTCACAAATACAAAGCCACTCCATCTTATTTGATTCTAAAGTAGATGCCACCGATTGGATTTCTTTATCTTATAAAAACGGACAAAAAGCATTCTTAAAAACATCTATGGTTTTACCTATCCGCAACGAAGGTTTTGTCTTTGGAACAAAAGGATTCATAAAAGTCCAAAATTTAAACGACATGATTCAATTACAAGTATTTGATTCTTCTGGCACCTTATTAGAATCTATCGAAACGCCAAGAATGCAAAACTGTTATGAATACGAACTTCTTGCCTGTAAAGAAGCCTTAACGCACCCAGAATTATTCAAACGCTATATTCCTTCTGAAAATCGTTGCATTTGGGAACACCCAGACATGCCTCACAGCAAAACAATGGAATTTATGGAAATAATGGATTCTTTACGAAATTCCTGGGGCGTTTCTTATCCATTCGAACAAAGCCCTCAAGAAATCTGGGACCGTTCTCATGATTCTTCTTACTTACAAATTTTCGACATTGAAACCGGTGAAGTTTCTTTAGTAAAAGAATTTGATGGCGTTATAGAAGCGCCCAACTGGAGCCCTGACGGAAAATTTTTAACATACAATGCAGAAGGTAAAATTTACAAGCTAAATCTTTGTGACAATTCTATCTCTCTTGTGCAATCTCATTTTGTTGATAATTGCAACAATGACCATGTCCTTTCACCAGATGGTTTAGGGCTTTATGTCAGCCACCACACCAAAGAAGATGGTTTGTCAAGAATTTACAAAATTTTCTTTGATGGTTCTTCTCCAGAACTTGTCACCCCTCTTGCCCCGAGTTATTTACACGGTATAACGCCCGATGGAAAACATCTCGCTTATTGCGCGGAACGAAACGGCGAATACGACATTTACACCATTCCTTCAAACGGCGGAAACGAAACTCGTTTAACCACAGCAAAAGGTTTAAATGACGGCCCAGAATACGATTTTCAAGGCGAATGGATTTACTTTAATTCTGCTCGCACTGGCCGCATGCAAGCTTGGACAATGAAAGCAAATGGTACAGAACAAACTCAATTGACATTTGACCCACATTTTAATACTTGGTTCCCGCATATTTCTCCAGACAACCAAAAAATCGTAATGCTTGCTTACCATGAATGTGATGTTCGCCCCCAAGAACACATTCCTAACAAAAACGTTGAAATCCGACTTATGGAACGCCATAAAGATTCTTGGAGCGAACCTAAAACCATCTTAAAACTTTTCGGTGGTCAAGGAACTATCAATGTAAACTCTTGGGCTCCTGATAGCAAACGTTTTGCCTTTGTAAGCTACAAACAAAATAAAAACTTATAATAATTGCAACCGTTTCTTTCTTTTAATCATCTAAATAAAAGTCTTTTTCAAAGGTTAATTTTACTTTGGAAATCTTTTATCTAAAAGATTTTTTTTGTAATTTTGCTTTTGAAAAAAAAGGAATCGTGATTTAAAATGAAAAAATGGATTTTACCTCTACTTATTTTGCTTTTGATATTTTCTGGCTGTAAACAAAGTGCAGAAAAAAAATCTTCTAACCGCAAAAATATCGCTTCAAGAACTCTTCAAGTAGAAGGCTTTGTTGCCGAATATAAAACCATTCCTGCAGACTTTAAAACATCTGGCGAACTCTTAAGTAAGGAAAGCGTAGAACTCAAAACCGAATCTGCAGGCAAACTTTTAAAGGTTTATCCAAAAGATGGTGCAAAAGTTTCAAAGGGCAGTTTAATTGCAAAATTAGACGATTCCGAATTGCAAGCTGAAAAAAAACGAATTGAAGCCACTCTTTCTCTTGCCAAACAATCTAAAGAACGCGTTCAAAAATTACACGAACAAGGGAGTGCAACCGATGTTGATTTAGAAAAAGCCAACGCAGAACTTGCTATTGCAGAAGCCGCTCTAGAACTCATTTCAGCACAAATTGCCAAAACAGAAATCCGCGCTCCATTTAGTGGTGTTTGTGGTTTTTTTGACGTTTCTCCAGGAGAATGGCTTTCTAGTGGAAAAGCACTTGTCACTCTTTCTGACATAGCTTCTTTACGCATTCGCTTTGCTTTACCCCAACGTTATGCATCTGGCATTTCAAAAGGCGGAAAAATCTTTGTAACTGATGGAGAACGCAATTTAACAGGAGAAGGAAAAATAAAAGCACTTGATCCTGTTTTATCACCATCTAGCCGTAGCCGTTTTGTAGAAGCTGAAATCCCAAACAAAAAAGGTGAATGGCTTTCAGGCAGTTTTGTTTCATTAACTGTTCCTCTTGCCGCAGAAGTCAAGCCCTCTATTTCTGTTCCTGCCGAAGCCATTACTCTTGACGACAAAGGAGCTTATCTTTTTGTTTTACAAAATGGCAAAGCTAAAAAAACTTATGTCACAACCGCTCTTAGAACGCCTATTTCCGTAACTGTTACTGATGGCCTTTCCGAAGGCGATACCATTGCTGTTTCTGGCTTAATGAATATGCGAGACGGTTCTTCTGTAGAAGTCAAATCTCTTCGCAATAAAGACAATTACGAGGTTCAAGAATGAGCCTGTCTCAGGTATCAGTCCGCCGCCCAGTCTTAATGACTGTGATGGCTATTGGTGTAGTTCTTCTCGGATTATACGGAGCTTCTACTTTAGGCGTTCGAAAATTTCCAAACGTAGATTCTCCTATTATTACAGTCAGAACCACCTATAGCGGGGCTAATGCGGCCGTTGTCGAATCTGAAGTTACAGAAGTTTTAGAAGAATCTATAAACACTGCTTCTGGTATTAAATCTGTTACTTCAAGAAGTTCAGATGGTTCTTCTTACATCCGAATAGAATTTGATGTAGGGGCTGACCTTGAAGCCGCTGCAAACGATATCCGTGATAGGGTTTCTCGCGTGCAACGCCGCTTACCAGATAACGCCGACGCACCAACCGTCAGCAAATCCGACTCTGATTCTGAACCAATTCTAATCGTAAGTTTACTCTCAGAAACCCGTGATGCTATGGAAGTTTCTGAAATAGCAAACAACCAAGTCAAAGAACGTTTGCAAACAATCTCTGGCGTTTCCGAAGTCGCTATTTGGGGCGAAAAGCAACCAAAAGTCCGCTTGTGGCTAGACCCTGTTCGCATGCAAGGTTTAGGCATTACTTCAACAGACATTTCAACTGCACTTGCAAACGAAAATATAGAACTCCCTGCTGGTAAAATTGAAGGGCAAACTACCGACCTTTCTATCAGAGCGCTTGGTCGCTTAAATACCCCACAAGAATTTTCAAAAATTGCAATCAAAACAGCATCTGATGGAAACATCATTCGATTAAGAGATGTTGCCAATATACACTTTGAACCAAAAGACCCTAGAACAGGCTTTAAACGCAATGGAAAAAACACCATTACGCTTGCACTCATAGCACAGCCTGGTGCAAACCATGTTGAAATTGCAAATGAACTTTACAAAAGGTTAGAACAAATCCGCAGAGATTTACCAAAAGACATATCCATTGTGCGCGGCATGGATTCTTCTGTTTCTATCAGGCAATCCATTCGCGAAGTTGGCGAAACCATCTTTATAGCCTTTTTACTTGTTATCGTTATTATTTTCCTTTTCTTACGAGAAGGTCGTACCACATTAATCCCAATGGTTGTTGTCCCTGTTTCTATTATTGGTTCATTTTTCATTCTTTCTCTTCTTGGTTTTTCCATAAACGTTTTAACTCTTTTAGCAATGGTCTTAGCCATTGGTCTTGTTGTTGACGATGCAATTGTTATTGTTGAAAACATTTACCACCGAATTGAAGCAGGGATGTCTCCAAAACAAGCGGCCGTTGCCGGAACCGATGAAATTCTTTTTGCCGTTCTTGCTACTTCTGTTGTTTTAATGGCTGTATTTATCCCTATTCTTTCACTTGGAGGGACAACAGGCCTTTTATTCAGAGAATTTGTCGCCGTGATGATTGGAACAGTGTTTCTTTCTACACTTTTTGCTTTAACACTTTCTCCAATGCTTTGTTCTAAATTTTTACGCATACAAAAAAAGACTCTCTTTTACGAAAAAACAGAACCATTTTTTCTTGCATTAAATAACATTTACTCAAAAATTTTAACGGCTTTCCTAAAAAGACGTTGGTTACTATTCCCCATTCTTTTATTACTTGGTGGCTTAACTTGGTATTCTTTCAACAATATGTCTAGCGAAATGGCGCCACAAGAAGATTCTGGAATGTTCATGGTAAACTTGTCTTTGCCAGAAGGTTCTGGACTTTCTCGTTCGAAACGCATTGCCGAAAGCTTTGTTGAAGAAGTCGCTATGCAAATGGATTCTTCTGAATACCGCGAAATACAAGCTGGTGTCCGCAGTGCTGGTAGTGCAATGATTCGTGTAACTCTTGCCGAAAATGCTTCTACAAGGCGTTCTCAAGATGCCATAGCGCGTTCTGTCCAAGCTTTAGGCAATAACTACCCCGATATGCATGTAATGGTTATGCAGCCAGCAAGCATTTCTTCACAAAGAGGCGGACTTCCTGTTCAATTTGTTTTACAAGCTCCAAATCTTGATGTCTTAAGAAAGCTCGTTCCCGAATTTATTTTAGAAGCTCAGAAAAGTCCTATTTTCAGCGTTGTCAATTCCGATTTAACTTTTACCAAACCAGAACTTCATGTAGAAATTTTAAGAGACAAAGCTAGAGACGCTGGAGTTTCTATACAATCCATTGAAAAAACTTTAGATTTATTTTTAAGTGATGGTGCTTACGACGATTTTTACCAAGATGGTCACCAATACGATGTTATTGGTGCAGTCGGTTTAAATTACCGAGATCAAGCAAATTGGCTAGGATTGCTGACCGTGCGTTCAAATTCAGGCGAATTACTCCCATTATCTAATTTTATCACTACTAAAGAAGTCGCTTCTGTTCCTTCTCGCCCAAGATACAATCGCTTTTCTGCAGCCACCATCCGAGCAGGTTTAGTAGAAGGCAAAACTATCGGTGATGGTGTTGAAGAAATGCGGAAAATAGCCGATAAAGTTTTGAAAAATTATTCTGGTATTAACACGGATTTAGCAGGCGCATCTAAAGAATTTGAAGAAAGTTCCTCTGGGCTTTATATTGTCTTTTTATTAGCATTAGCCTTTATATTCCTTGTCCTTGCTGGGCAATTTGAAAGTTTCCGTTCTCCATTCGTTATCTTGTTCACAGTACCACTTGCTTTAGCTGGAGCATTAGGCGTTTTATATTTGACCGGCCAGACCTTAAACATTTTTAGTGAAATCGCTTTAATTTTGCTTATTGGGCTTGTGACCAAAAATGGTATTCTAATTGTAGAATTTGCCAACCAAATTGCCGAACGTTCTGGTTGTTCTCGTTTAGAAGCGGCAAAAGAAGCAGCACAACGTCGTTTCCGTCCAATTCTTATGACAAGCCTTTCTACTGTTCTTGGGGCAGTTCCTCTAATTTTAACAGGAACACCTAGCCGTGTAGCTATGGGTATTGCTATTGTTGGCGGGCTTACTTTTGCAACCTTTATGACGCTTCTTATTGTACCAGCTGCTTATTCTTACTTTGCAGGTAAAGCTGAAAAGAAAAATTCTAAAACAGTTCAACACATGGCATAAAACGTTTAGACAATAAAAAATGCCGCAAGAATTTGCGGCATTTTTTATTGAGCTATCTGGATTCGAACCAAAACAAACAGAGTCAGAATCTGTTGTGCTACCATTACACCATAGCTCAGCGACAACACCAAATTTATAAAATCCTGCTTTATTGGCAAGGGGCTAAGCCTTTTTTTTAATGCATTTAAAAGCTTTTAAAGTGTTGGCGGAGTATAAGTAATTCCTTGTTGGTAAAGAACTTCCCCAGGAGTAAGTGTCACATTAATAAATCGCATATAATCATCCATCGGGACATCGCTATCATGCAAAACATTTAACACTCCTATATCTGACGTATAGAAAACAAAGCTATGTTCTCCAGAAGGCAAACCAGGCAAATCCATTGGGGCACAGGTAATAATTTGCTTAAATTTACTTGTTCCTACTAAACCAACAATAACACTATTCATATAGCAATTATCCACTTGCAAAGAATCTTCTTGGTTCACCACTAAACGAATATTCAAATTTATTTCCGACGGTTTTTCAAGTTTCATTGTATCAACCCAAATTGTATCACCTTCTTTACGCTTTAAGTCCGCAACCTGAACAAAAGGCGACACTCCTATTAAACCACCATTAAATTCCGTTTCAACTCTAAAACTATCTGCTAAAACTTTTGCTGGGAATGGTAAACTCCAAAATCCATTCGCATCGGTATAAGTAAAATCATGCGGAGCAATTTCGCCCGTTTTTGCAAAAGAAAGACCATAAACATCGCCAATTGCTCGAACAACTGCTCCAAAAACTGGTTTACCAAGAGAATCCACAACAAAACCAGACAAACGACTTTCTCGTTTCCACGGATTTTTAAAAGGTTCATCTAAGAACCACTTGAGTTCTCCTAAATTTAAAGAATCCCCAGCTTCTGCAGAAATAACAAACTCTTGATATATCAAAGAATCGTTAATACCTTTTTGACGTAAACGCGAAACCACTTGTTCATCAGAAGGGAAAAATGCTAAACGCAAATCTCCAGGGACAACTGAAATCTGGAAAGAATCGCCAGCAAATACATGAGCCTGAATCGCCGAACCTTCTATAGACATGCGGAATGCAGAACCTATAGTAATGTCTAAAATATGTTCTTCATACGCAAATTTCCCAGAAAGTACTGCTGGTTTTCCCAAAGCAAATTCTTTCGCTGGAATATCTTCTTTTGATAAATCTTTAAAGAGAGCAATTTCTCGAATATTTCCCTTTGAATCAAAAAGTGTTATTTCTAAATCAAAAGAATCACTGACAAATTCTTCAAAAACAAAATTTCCTAAAGAATCGGCTTTGGTTTCTGCTAAAACTGGATTTTCACCCAAAGCAACATGCCTTGCAAGCATCTGAACTAAAGCCCCAGAAGCAACAGAATTATCAGAAGTCAAAATAACGCCTGCTACTGTATTTTCAGTATCTGTTGCAGTTCCTGCTACTTTATTTTCAGAACACCCGAAATAGAAAAGGACAAATAATAAAAGAAAAACTATTCTCATTTGCTTATTTTCTCCTTTTCTTTAGTCAATGGGAAAAACTGGATATTCAATTCACAAACCATTGTTTCGCCTTCGTCAGATTGCACAATATCCACTATTTCTTTGCGAAACAAATCTATTTTGCGAATAATTCGCTGTAAACCTTCTTCAGAAACACTCATTGTTGTACAAGAAATATTTCTGCGTTCTGTGCTATAATTATCTAAAGCTGATTTTGACATATCAATCATTTGCTTTTGAAAACCATGCACAAAAAGTGGGGCTACTTCTCGCCCACTAGAAATTGTTTTTTGACATGGGCGATAAAATCCTGATTCATCAGCTTCTATAAGTTCTAAATCTAACAGCAATTTAAGAGCTTGTTTAGCCTGCGGCAAAGAAATTCTAGGATTTAAAAATAATGCCAAATCAGAAACATTTTTTTCATTAATATCTAATATCGTAAGAGATTCTCTTACAACAACATAATACCATTTACTATAATATTCTTGTTGTTTTTTACTCAAGGTTCTACTAGCGCAAGGTAAAAGAGCAGACATTTGATCAAACACTTTTTGCTTGGCTGCCGGAGTATCAGCATGAGTAAAATCGACCATCAAAGCAAAATAGCGCCCTTCCTTTTCTGAAAGACCTAATGCTGCAATAAATTTAGGAACCATCTGAGGGGTTAAAGATTTACGACCTTTAACTAAATCTAAATACAAGCCTGAAGAAGTATAACCGGCTTTTTTTGCAAACGACCTATAAGAGAAATACCTATAAATCGATTTACGATTCTCGTAATAATCTTGCAAATACTTTCTGTAATTATAATATGCGAAAACATTCATCGCCTATAAAATAAATTTTCATTCTTATTTTGTGAACACTTAACATTTAAAAAAGAACGTTTTGAGAACACTTTGTGTGATTTTAGACATTTTATTATGTTTTTTAATAATTTTTTTGTCTATTTTTAGGGAACACCCAATCCCATCCAAAGCGGCTACAATTGTGTAGCCGCTTTATCTTTTTCAACATAAAAAAAACCTCGATTCCTCGAGGTTTTTGTTTAAAATTTTCAAATTTATTTTGTAACGCGGCGGTAACCAAGAGTTTTAGAGAAACTGCTACGTTCATAGGCTTCTTCACCAATTGGGCTAGAGCCACCGGCATAGAAGAAGCAATAAGGTTTACCAGAACCGTCTGCTGGCATTGCCCAAGATTCTTTAATCAAAGAAACTTGATAAATGTATGGGCCACTTCCAACTTTACGGCCATTCTGAGAAATCGGATAAAGCTTCACGCTAACCAATGCACCACTAAATGTTGGCTTACCAGCACAAGTTCCACTTGTTTCTTGTTTTCCAGAAGAAAGGGCCAATGCTTGCATTTCTTCAGAAGACATTTCTTCTGTATACTGGCTAATAAAGTGACCAAGGTGGTCAAATACACGAACGTTTACTTGGAACGGACGAGATACCCAGAAAGAAATACTTGCACAACTTTCAACACCTTTATCATCTACATAGCAATAAGCTTTACCAGAACCCGACTTAACAGAGATAGGAGCGCCATTACGATCACCTGCAATCATAGCACCATCTTGGAATGGATTACCAGATTCAGCAGTAGCATAGTAGTCTTGGTTTGTCTTTTTACCATCTGGAGAAATTTGTTTCAACCAACCATCAACACCCATTGGGAAATCACCAGCTTCAAGAGGCAATACTGAAACAAGCAATTCACCTGTTGCATTCTTTGGCAATTCATCACCAGCTGCATGACCACTAGCATTCAACATTCCATCAACGTTAAAGTCTGGGCGATCTATAGTTTTATCAACTACATCAAAGTTTTCAGCAATACTTGCCTTCAACTGTGAAGCACCCCAGCTAGGACCAGCTGTAGAAAGACCATTTGTTCCAGTAATTGGGTTTCCAACAATCCAAGGATTATCAGTAACGCCCTTAATGTAACCTTCTACTGTAGGGTCTGTGACTGGGTAGTTAAAGGACATTTCATCACCACTCTGTGGAATGACACCAGCGCTGTAATCAATAGTACCTGTAACAGGATCAATCGGATAAAGGAGACCAGTCATTTTGTAAATCACGCCATCAGCACCTTTATCTGCACCAAATTCAAAGGAATCTACTTTGTAAGCATATTGTTCATAACCAACAATTGTCACATTACCAGCAGCATCTGTCTGTGTAATTGGGCGACGAACGATAACTGGCACACCACCAACTGAAGCACTGCTTTGAATAGCAGCGATAGTGTGATCAGCAAGTGGAGTGTTCAAGATAAGGTTTGTAACCCATTGACCTTCCACAGGAGTTACTGTTGCTTCACCAATCATTGGCTGACCATAACGGCTAGGAGCAAGTTCTGAAAGTGAGGAGCGGATCTTCATGTTAGAACCATCAGTCTGACGGTCAGCATAGAAGAAGTGCAAGTGGTGCCAGGAACCATCTGTCCAAGAACCATCTGGACCGAGGTTACAGTTTTCACCAGGAGCAACATTTGCAGAAAGTGGTTCACCAGGATGGCAACCATGAGAATTCATAGACAAGAAGTCCATGTCTGCTTTACCAGGAGCGGCCAAGTGAGTACCACCAAGGTCAACAGCCAAAACACCATCTACGAAAATCCACATGTCATCGTCACCAGCGAATTCAAAGACTTCGCCTGCACCTTTTTTATACTTGAACTTTGCGTATCCCATCATGGTAAAACCATAGTTACGCAAATGACGAGAACCTAAAGCACCATTTGCCTGAGCGGCAGCCATTGCAGCACCTGGAACCTTTGGACCACCATTGGCCAACCAGGCATTACAAAGACCAGAGGTATTAGCACCTGTATAATCAGCCTGAGTGCTTGCATACTGATACTGGTATGGAGGACAGAAAATGGACAAAGACTGTGGACCATACTGGTCAGAACCATCTAAAGAACCACCCCAGTTATTGGCACCATCAACAACATCAAGCGGGAAGTAGCCACCGTTATTCCAGTTGTAGTCCACTTCGTAAATATTGATTTGATTAGGTACTTCTGGAAGTTGCAAAACAGTGTTTGTTCTTTTGGTATTACCAGTAAACCATTGTTCAAAATACTGGTTATCGCAAGCGTTACGATTCTTGACAATGACTGGTTCATACATCATGTCTTCGCCAGCAACAGGGAATTGAAGGTAAGTTTGCACCATACCAGGGGTTATATATACAGCGTCTTCCCACATCATGCCACAAGAAGCTTCGTGAGAATAACCACGCCATTTGCCACCATTACATTCACCATACTTAACTGGTACACCTGCAGAAACCTTACTTTTCAAATAAGGTGGCAAGGTGGAAAGATTCTGGAATACAGCATTATTGATTGGCCAGCCATCGGTACCTAATTGCACACCCAATGTTGGATTATCTTTGTTACCGCAACCCCAAGTTGCATTATCTGCACGTTTATTTACCCAGTTAGGGTCATCTGTAAAACCAGGATAAACCCAAGAGCCGTTCAAATTAACAGAAGCTTCCTGAGAAAAGTTTTCAAAGTCTGGGTGAGTTACTTCAAAGTCGCGAATGATAATATCCAATTCGGCAACCTTTGCTACAGGGGCTTGAGCAGAAACAATCCCAAAAGCTCCTAACAGAGCTAATGATGGAACAAAAAATCTTTTATACATAGCTACTCCATCCGATTTTTGAGCGGATATAATAATTCTGCCTAAATATACACACTTTCTATTAAGAATGGCCTGAACTTTTTTGCAAAATTGAGTAAAAAATCATTTATTGCACTTTTTAGTGACTAAAACGAGGTATTTTTATCTTGTCCGGCAAGTCTTTGTTAAAAGAATTTTTACATTTCGCAGTTTGCTTTGCGTTTCTATCACTTTTTTTCAAAATTTACTTTCAAAATATTTTTCGAACCAATAAAAAAAATAGAGAATACATATTCTTTTTAAACGACTTATAAAAAAAATCTTATCTTTATTCTCGTTTTGTTCCTTTAAAGGATTTTTTATGAAACCCGGAAAAACTGAATTACGCTTGAATGCTGCGATTGAAAATCGCGGAGCGTTATTTGCTGTGCTTTTAGACCCAGATACATCTGACGATTCTGCTCTTTTAAAATCTGGCACTATGGCGGCAGAAAATGGAGCGGATTTGATTCTTGTGGGTGGTTCATTTCTTGGGAATTTTTCTTTACCTCGCCAAGTAGCCGCATTAAAAGCAGAATTGGATTTACCTGTGGTTTTATTTCCTGGTGGAGCCTCTCAGGTTGTTCCTGGTTTTGATGCCATGCTATTTATGACACTTGTAAGCGGTCGTAATCCTAATTACTTGATTGATGAACAAGTGCGTGGTGGTGCTTTAGTTAAAGCTTTAAATATGGAAGCCATTCCAACGGCCTACCAACTTATTAATAGCGGAAAACGCACAACGGTTGAATACATAAGTGGAACAACTCCTGTGCCTGCAAACAAACCTAAATTAAGCATGGTTAATTCTATTGCAGCTGAATTAATGGGTATGCGTTATGTTTATTTAGAAGCCGGTAGCGGAGCTGAAGAACCTGTTCCGGTTGAACATATTGCTTATACTCGAAAGGCTACTGAAATGACTATCATTACCGGTGGCGGCATTAAAGACCCACAAACTGCTGCTGTCCGAGTTGCTGCTGGTGCACAAATTATTGTGACAGGAACGCTTTGGGAAAAAGTTTCTGACCCAGTTTTATTGAAAGAATTTGCTTCTGCTATTCACGTAAAAGGTTAATTGATAACAGATTGCTTCACTCTTTTAGAGTTCGCAATGACAAGTTGCGGGCAAGTGTAGAACTGGCAAGGAGATTGCTTCTGTCACTACGCTCCATCGCAATGACAAAAAGCTCGTGACAAGAACCGCGCGGGCAAGTGTAAAGATGCGAAAAAGAGCGGTGTGAGCGAGAGTAGCCGAGAGGGTAGCGGAAAATGGCTTTGTGAAACATGAACAAAGCCAGTTGAAGCGAGGGAGAGACTTCTCCCCTTTTTATAAAATTACTTTATCGAATGAATTTGCTGCATTTCTTCGGGTGTTCTTGAAAGGACATCCCAATCGCCGCGTTTCAGAATTTTATACGCATAACCTTGCTCTGTTAAGAACAACTGGCGATTCATAGCAAATTCTTGTTCTTTGGAATCTTGGGTGACAATGCTGTAGAAATGAGCTTCGCCTCCGTCACTTTTAGGGCGAAGGACGCGACCAAGACGCTGGGCTTCTTCTTGACGGCTACCGAAAGTTCCAGAAATCTGAATGAGAACGTTGGCATCTGGCAAGTCTATGGCAAAGTTTCCTACTTTGGAAATCATTAAATTTTTTAATTTGCCTTTTCTAAAAGCATCGTATAAAACATCGCGTTCTTTGTTTGGCGTTTTACCTGTGATTAAAGGAATGTTCAATTCTTCGGAAAGCGCCGTTAGTTGTTCTATGTATTGCCCGATAATTAAAATGCGGTCGGTTTCTTTTGCATAATAACCAAGCAGCCTTTTTACTATGTCTGTTTTTTCTGGATTGGTGCTTGCAATTGTGATTTTTTCCCGAACACTTGCTAATGCATATTTCATTTTTAATTCTGCATTCATAGGTATGCGGATTTCGTTGCATTCTGCTTTGGCTATCCAACCCTGGCTTTCAAGATCTCGCCATGGAATATCGTATTTTTTAGGACCAATTAAAGAAAATACTTCTGTTTCTTTTCCGTCTTCACGGACAAGTGTTGCTGTAAGACCTATGCGCCTTGTGGCTTGCATTTCAGCGCTTAAACGAAATACTGGCGCCGGAAGCAAGTGCACTTCGTCATAAATCATTAAGCCCCAATGTTGAGCACTGAATAACGGGAAATAAGAGAGTTCTTTTGGTTCTTCTTTTTCTTCGTTGTCATCTGTTTTTTTAGGAGTGCGTTTTCTTTGCGTTAAGATTTGATATGTCGCAATAGTGACAGGGCCTATTTCTTTGACTTCACCTGAATATTCTTTTACTTGGTCTTCTGTTAAAGTGGTTTTGTCTAATAATTCTCTTATCCATTGCCTTGATGCAGAAACGTTTGGAGTGAGAATCAATGTTTTTGTCTGGATTAATGCCATTGTTGCCATACCAATGACTGTTTTTCCAGAACCACACGGCAAAACAATCACCCCAGAACCGCCCTTTTCAGAACCCGAAGCGTAAAAAATCTGAGCGGCTTCTTTTTGGTAATGGCGTAGTTCAAAAGGGTTTCCGGAAAGTGTTGTTTCTCTGAGTTTTAATGGTAATGGGTCTCCAACTGTATAACCTGCTAAATCTTCTACAGGAAATCCGGCTAAAGTTAAAGCCATTTTGATATGACCGCGACGTTCGGCATTTACAATAGCGGATGTGCTTGATAATTTTTTTTCAATAAATGGAGTAATTTCTTTTAATTGCGAAATTTCCATAAAGGCGACAGGATCTTCTGAACTTAAAATCAATTGGTTATTTTCAAAACGCAATTGGAGTAAGCCATAACGGCCCATGTAATCTTCGATTTCTGTCAGAACAGAAACGGGTATCGGGTATTTACTTTGCGATTCTAAGCGTTCTTCGATATCTTTTGCTGTTAAACCGGTTGCCGCCGCATTCCAAAGAGATAAATGAGAAATGCGATAAGTATGTAAATGCTCGGGACTTTTTACAAGTTCTGTAAAAGGAGCAATAGCATCACGTGCAGATTCATAATTAGGATTATGGATTTCTACAAGTATTTCAAGATTACTTTGAACAATTATGGCACCATTTGGATTCATAAAGACCATATTTAGAAAATTTTAGGAAAAGAAACGATTTTAAACTAGAAGTTCATAAAAAAAGTCTAGTACTGAGACTAGACTTGAGAGCCACCCAGCGGACTTGAACCGCCGACCTGCTGATTACGAATCAGCTGCTCTACCAACTGAGCTAGAGTGGCATAGCGACAAATTTAGAACAATCATGTTGAATGTCAAGGGGAGAAAATGAAAATGCCCTTGTAGATTTATATATTTGAGACATTCTTATTTTCAAGAGGATTTTATGGCTTCCCTAGTAGTTGTTGATTATGGTGCAGGTAATTTAACTTCTGTTGCTAATGCTTTGACTTACATAGGTGAAAAACCTATCGTTAGCTCTTCGCCAGAAGAAATTCGATTGGCCGACAGACTGGTGTTTCCCGGTGTTGGCGCTGCACGTTCTGCTATGGAAGTTCTAATAAATAAAGGTATTGGCGAAGCAATTGCCGAAGTTGTGCAAAAAGGAAATCCGGTGCTTGGAATTTGCATTGGTTGCCAAATTATCTTAGATGAAAGTGAAGAAGATGGTGGAGTTAAAACACTTTCACTTTTACCAGGTAAAGCCGTTCGTTTTCAAAACGAACCTGGTATAAAAATCCCGCACATGGGTTGGAATCAAGTTTACTGGACAAAAGAACACGATTTATTTAAAGGAATTCCTTCTGGTAGTGAATTCTATTACGTTCATTCTTACCACCCTTCTGTTAAAGAAGAATTTGCTTTTGCAAAAACAACTTACGGTACACAAACTTTCCCAGGTGTTGTCGGTAAAGAAAATTTAATGGCTGCTCAATTTCATTTAGAAAAAAGTGGCGATGTTGGTCTTCGTTTTTTAAAGAACTTTTGTGCTTGGGGTTAATGCTTATAATTAAGGTTGAATTATGATTTCAGAAAATGATTTACAAGAAGTCCAGAACAAAACTCTCACAGAACAAATTGAACGTATTGAAAATCTTCTTGAAGGGAAAAACTGCCCTCGTGCGTTTGAACTTTCTCTTTTACTTGCGCTTAAAATGGCAAAAGAATTACAAGATGGCAAAGAACTCGGCTCTGAATCTGGAGAAATGGTTGCTACTTGGACAGAACTCTACCCTGCTTCTATTGTAGAAGAAGCCATTATCGGCGCGAAAGAATTTTTACTCAATCCATCAAGGCTTGCTGACAAAATCAAAGAAACTCTTTTAAACGCTAAGGAAGAAAAAGATGAAACAAAAACTTCCTGATTTAAGAGCTGCTATTGATATCGGAAGTCATAGTTGCATTCTTTTGATTGCAGCTTTTGAAACCGATGAAAATGGCAAAGAAAAACTCGTTCCAAAAATTCAAAAAGTTGAAGTTTGTAGACTTGGTGAAGACATTTATGAATCAGGAAAAATTTCTGCAGAAAGGCAAAATGAACTTTCAAGAATTCTTTCCCGATTCCGCTCAGATGTTCATGCACTTGGGGCTGAAATAAATGAAGCCGTGGCTACAGAAGCTATGCGTAAAGCAGAAAATTCCGAAGAAGTTTTAAATTCTATAGAAAAAGCCCTTTGGAAAAGACCTCGCATTATTTCTGGCGAAGAAGAAGCTTCTTATACATACCGAGCTGTTACTGAATGGCATGGAGAAGACATTGTCACAATAGATATTGGTGGCGGTTCTACAGAACTTTGCTTTCAAAAAAAATCCATATCTATTCCTGTTGGAGCTCTTTTACTTTTCAAAAAAATGGGCGCTGTCCCTGGGCCTGAATATAAAGCGTTTGCTAAAGAAACTTTAAAAAATAATCCGGTTAAAGCATTCGCGAAAAAAAGTGTTTTTCTGGTTGGTGGAACGGCAACTGCTTTGGCTATGGTCTTTTTGAATATTCCTCAGTTTGATTACGAAAAACTTGAAGGCATTGAAATGACTTTGAATGATTTAGAAATGACTATTACGCGCATTGTAAATCTTTCAAAGGAATTACGCTCAGCTTTACCTGGATTAGGTGGTAGCCGAAGTGATGTTATCATTTGTGGTCTTTATTGGCTACGTTCTCTTTTAGAAAGGCTTCACGTTGAAACGTTCCGCATAAGCACTGCTGGTTTACGTTTTGGTATTTTATACCCTCCACAAGAAGAAATTCTAGAACCTGAAAAACCTAAAAGAAAATTTCCATTCCAAAAAAAGAATCTTACACCTGAAGTTCAAGTGGAGGCAGAACATGCGGCTGAATAAATTCATTTCTTTGTGTGGTTTTGCTTCTAGGCGAGCAGCAGATGAACTCATTAAAGAACAAAAAGTTTCTGTGAATGGAGAAATCGTTCAAGACCTTGGGCGACAAGTTCAAGAATCAGACTTAGTTGAAATTGAAGGCAAAAAACTTTCTTTGCCACAAAAGACAACTGTTATTGCTTTTCATAAACCAGCAGGTTGCGTTTGCACTTGCAAAGACCCACAAAAAAGACAAACTGTTTATGATTTTTTACCTCCAGGTTATAAAGGTTTGAAATACATTGGCCGACTTGATTTACAAAGTCGCGGCTTATTACTTTTTACAGATGACGGCGAACTCGCTCATAGACTTACTTTACCGAAATATAAAATTCTAAGGCATTACCTTGTCTGGACAGATTCTCCTGTAAAAAAATCCGACGCTGAACAATTGATTGAAGGTATTGATCTTGAAGACGGCATTAAAGGTTTTGCTGAAGCTGTGTTCTTTGAAGAGGGCTGCATAGAACTTGTTCTTTCTGAAGGTAAAAACAGAGAAATACGAAAAATGATGGCAGCAATTGGATATGAAATTGGAGATTTGCAGCGCATTGCTTATGCTGACATTGATTTAGGCGATTTAGCTAGCGGTGATTACCGCGAACTTTCAGACAAAGAAATTCAATTGCTAAAAAAATCTTGTGGCCTTTAATGAAACGCACTTTATACATTGGCGACGTTCATGGTTGTGCTTACGAACTAGAAAGCATTATTGATGCTTTTGGTTTTGTTGAAGGAAGTGATTCACTTTACCAGACTGGCGATATTATCAATAAAGGCCCGGATATGCTTCGCTGTTTTTCTCTTATTGAAAAATTTGGAATAAAAACAGTTCGAGGAAACCACGAAGAACACTTGATTCACATGATGGAATCTGATGAATCTTCTTGGACTGAAAAACAAAAACAGAGGTTTGCCCGCTTGCCAATGAACGATTGGCAATATATTTACCAAACTGTTAAAAAGTGGCCTCTTTATCGCGATACACCATTTGCCCTTTTAGTTCATGCAGGTCTAGAACCTGGCAAAAAAAATCTTGATGAGATGTCTCCTAAAGTTTTACTTTCAATCAGAGAGTGGAACGGCAAGCCTTGGTTTGAGCAAGTTTCATGGGAAAAACCAGTTATTTTTGGACATTGGGCTAAAATGGGACTTGTTCAAAAACCAAATTTTATTGGCCTTGATTCCGGTTGCGTTTATGGTAAAGCTTTAAGTGCTTATTGCCCCGAAGAAGATAAATTTTATTCTATCCCAGCTAAACGAGTTTATTCGCCTGTAAAGAAAAGTATTGAAACGGCAACGGAAGCGCCTTGTCTTTTCCCTGAAGAGCGTAAAGAGAGTTCTTCTGAATCAGCATATTATCGTGAAATAAATGTTCTTGCCCCCGATTTAATAAAAGAATGGGGAAATTCTGTTGGCTAAAAAACATAAGTCCCTTGCAAAGCAAGGGACTTAAGTACCTCCGGCGCGATTCGAACGCACGACCGACTGCTTAGAAGGCAGTTGCTCTATCCAACTGAGCTACGGAGGCGAATGCCTCTTTTGAGGTGGTTCAAATATAACCAAAAACAAGGATTGCGTCAAATTACCTGAGATGAAAGGGTAAAAATTTCTCTTGTTTTTCTTTTTAAAGAAATGCATGCCTTTTGAGAGACTGGCAAAATTTTATATGGTATGAATTTTCTTGCATTCGTTCTAACTGATGATTTTTGCCCAAATTTTTCCGTTAAGGATAGATGCCGCTTGCGGTTCGGAGAGCATGCTCTCTGAACGGAAAAATCGGAGCGCTTGCGCTCCGATTTTATACCGCGATAGCCTGACCCTGGCTTGTTGACTTGTATGCCTAATTTTTATGCCAGGGAAACGGCCTTATTTTCCAAACCACTTGGAAGAAATTTCTGCGAATTTGCCATCAGCTTGCATGGCTTTTAAAACCGCATTGACTGTGTCGCGCAAGGCTTGGTCTTTTTTGCGGAAACCGATTGCATAGACTTCGTCAGAGAGACCTTCTTCTAAAACGGTGTAGTCTTTTTCGTTTGTGACAATCCAGTATTTTGCAACAATTTCATCTAAGAATACGGCGTCAACTCCGCCTTTTTCTAAATCCATGAGAGCAGTTTGGTTGTCGTCAAATGGAACGATTTCTTTGGCAGCTTTGCCTGCTTCTGAAGCATCTAACAATTTTTGTGCGGTTGAACCATTCTGGACGGCAATTTTTTTGCCTTTGAGAGATTCAAGATTGGCTAGTGCTTTGTCTTTTACAGTGAATATCATTCTGTTTTTAAGGTATGGGTCGCTTAAGTTCATGGCTTTTGCGCGGGCGCTATCAACACTCATGCCATTCCAAATGCAATCAATTTTGCCGGTGTTTAATTCTTGTTCTTTAGCGTCCCAAGAAATTGGTTGGGTTTTGAGTTCTATGCCTAAACGGGCGCAAACTTCTTTTGCTAAGTCTATGTCAAAACCGATGATGTTGTTTTCTTTGTCACGGAAACCCATTGGTGGGAAACTGTCATCTAAACCTAATACAAAGACTCCGGCCGTCTTTACTTTGTTAAAAGATTCGTCTGTTTCAACTTTTTGAGTTTCATTTTTAGCTTCGTTACAAGCTGAAAGCATAATTGTACAAGCTAATAATGCAAACAATTTTTTCATGATAAACTCCTTGATTTTAAATTCCTATGTAAATATAAGAAAGCTTTAATGAAATTCTCTTGCATTTTTTTTCTTTATACAAAAATGCCACGGATTTTCTCCATGGCATAGTATTTTATCGTTCTTTACGGTTATTTTGTTGCACAAGCTTCGTATGTATCCGGGTTTTTGGCAAGGAATGATTTTACCAGTTCACCAGATGGTGTGAATACTAAAGTATCAAGGGTTGATTCATTGGCAAATGCTGCAGACCCTTCGTTGATTCTTGATGCTGACCAGTTAGCAGAAGATAATTTGTATTCATCCATCCAATCTTGCCAGACTTGGTTCTTTTCTGGGTCTGGAGTGCCTTTACCATCTGCAGTTCCTGTTCCCCACTCGCTAACAAATATTGGAAGTCCGCCCTTGATTGCTTTTTCTGCATTGCCACGTTCCCATTTGCCGTGGGTGCCTGCGTAATAATGGAATGTATAAGCTACGTTATGTGCTGGGTCTTCTACTTCATTTCCAATAGCTACATGTGGTTTTTGGTCCCAGTTCGGATTGCCAACCAAGATTAAGTTGTCTGAATACTGACGGATTACAGCTATTATCTGGTTTGCGTATTCACGGATTTCAGTCCATGGTTGGGATTTTGGTTCATTAAAAATTTCAAAAATTACGTTATCATAACCACCATAAGCTTCTGCCACTTCGGTGAAAAATTGTGTAGCTTCTGCTAATTGGTTTGTTGCTGTGTGAGAATGCCAGTCAATAATGACGTAAATATCATTTTTTACCGCCGCTTCTACTGCATTCTTAATAAGTTCTCGTTGGGCTTCAGGCTCTTTAATATAACCAGAGATTCCTCCCCAGTTTTCTGTTGTTCCAATAGCTAAACGAACCACTTCTGCCTTCATTTGGCGAACGATAGTAGAAATTCCAGCAACGCTATAGTACATAGTAGCTCTGTCAAGTAAGCTCCAGTAAAGGCTCATTCCTCGTAATTGGACTTCGTTTCCGGCAGAAATTCCTTTACAAGCACCATAAATATGACCAATTCCATCAACTTGTCCAGCTTGCAATTGTCCATACTGACTTACCGGACCCACTCTATCTGCTAGGGAAATATCTTTTTCAATTATGTCCACCGTGATTGAATTGTCGCCTTCACATCCAAAAAACGCGAACATGCCTAAAGATACTATTCCAAGTATTTGGCCAAATTTCATAATTTTCTCCATTTTTTAAGCCTGTGCACAAAAATTACTCTATTTTGATTTAAAAAAATCAAACTTTTTTATTTATTCTGTTTACAAATGACTACAATTTTATCAAAGATTTTTTTCTTATACAAACTAATTTATTTAGTTTTAATTTACTATGAAAAAAAGAACCATTTTATTCCTAGCTCTTGGCTTGGCTGCAACACTCCAAGCTCAAAATGCTGCTCCTGAGCAAGCAGCTTCCCCCACTCCTCAAGCAAACCAAACTGCTGTGACGGAGCAAAAATCAACCTCTGACTCTGCTGCTGTTGCACAAGTTGCTCCAGATTCTGCAAAAGCAACAACCGTTGCTGTAGATTCTAGTGTAACTGCTGCTCCTAATGCTAGTGCTGATTCAGCAACTGTTGCTAGTGCACCTGCTGATTCGCCTAAAAAAGAAGCTTTGCCTGTAACAGATACTGTTCTTGTCGCACAAGCACCTGCTGATTCTGCCGTAAAGCCAGTTGCTGATACAACTACTGCAGCGGTTCAAGCTCCTGCTGATTCAGCTAAAGCTCCTACTGACTCTGCTTTAGTAAAACAAGAACCGAAAGCAGATTCTTCTGTAGCACAAGTTCTTGCTGATTCTGCAAAAGCTCCTGTTGATTCTGCTTTAGCAAAACAAGAAAAAGCAAAGGTCGCAAAAGCTCCTGCCAATAAGTTAGGTGAAATCGTTCATGGGAACGCTTATAATACAGTCGGTAACGAAGCTGCTGCTGCAACTATTGGAAGTAATTTGAATTCTCCTCATAGAATGCATGGTTCTAAATTGGTTTATTTTGACCCAATTGCTGAACAAGGCGTTCTTGCTTTTGGTAATTCATTGACCTATTTCCTTTCTTTCAGCAATGAAAACAATCTTGGCCTTTTAAGTGCTGGTATGGCTTTTGGCAAGTTTGGTTTTGCTATTGATTATGCAATGGCTAAAGCTTGGCGTTATACAGACCATGCTGATGGCACTTCTGAAACAGAAAAAAATACCGCTGCTGGGTCTATTGTCGGCGCTGAAGCTTCTATGAATTTTGGTTCTTTTGATTTAGCTATTGCCGGGCATTACCAAACCCCATACGGAAACGCTCTCTTGAGCCTTCCGCACTCCGAACAAGAATATGATGCTTGGGCTGCTGATGGTTACTTAGGCCTTTCTTATAGTGGTGATCTTATCTATTGGACTTTAGGTGTTGGTGCTGTCAGAAACGATGCTAAGTTCAAATCCAGCGTTTCAGAAATTAAAGTGATTGATGGTCAAACTTATTTAGCTACTACAAAAACAACTATTTCTGATACTCTTTCAAATATTGAAATTCTCCCAGAATTCAGCATTGGTGCAACAGCATTGTCTTCTGAAAATGCAAATGTTTACCTTGGTTTAAATGCCGCTGGTGCTGTCGTTGTATTTGATGAAATCACAGGCATCAATGATAGACATCATGAAGCAGTATTGCTTCTTACACCAAATATTCTTGGTGAAGTGATGCTCAGCAAATACTTTATGGCTTTCGGTGGGGCTAGTTATAATTGGGTAGCGGCTCAATATTCCGACCGCGAACTCAATAACGAAGCAAACAAGACCATTTTAACAGCCACTAATTCTACAACAGTTAACTTGGGTGCTCGTTTTGAGTATGGTCCTGCAGCCATTGAATTAGCTTTTGAAAAGACATTCTTACAAAACCCATTTGGCGCATTTTCTAGCACCGATGGTATTGTAACATCTCTTGGTGCATTCATTAACTTCTAATCAAGTTAAAGCAACAAAAAAAAGTCTGCCTTAAAGGCAGACTTTTTTTGTTTTTATGGAGCTAAGGAGATTCGAACTCCTGACCCCTTGCATGCCATGCAAGTGCTCTACCAACTGAGCTATAACCCCGCGTGCAAACAAAGAGAGAAAATAAACGCTACTTTGTCAAGGGTTGGCTCAAAAGATTTAGCAAAAACTATGGCAAAAAAATTAAGCTACAGTTTCAATTGTAACAGATTCAATTAAAACGTCTTCGTATGGTCTATCACTTCTGTCAGTTTTAACACCTGCAATAGCATCCAATACATCAAAGCCTTCATAAAGCTGGCCAAAAACAGTATAACCATCAGAAGGACCGCCATCTTCTGGGTGATCTAAGAAATGAGTCCCTTCTTCTGGGTGAACAATGTAAAACTGGCTACCAATAGAATGAGGCATAGCTGTTTTTGCCCAAGCCACGGCTCCACGAATATGAGAAAGACGAATATCATATTTATCGCCAATTGTTGAACCAGGACCTTTTGCCGCATGACCACCAGTACCATTTCTACGTGTAAAATCGCCACCTTGAATCATAAAGCCACTGATAATTCTGTGGAAAGGGGCATTTTCATATTTCCCTTGCTTTGCAAGTTCAATAAAGTTTTCAGCAGCAACGCCAACAATTTCTGGGAAAAGACGAATTTTCATTGTCCCAAAATTTGTTTTCATAATGGCTATGGTTTCGCCACTTACAGGTCTGTCTTTTTGTCTAAACATAAAAACTCCATCGTTTCGGTTTTACCTTAATATAATTAAGAATTTTATTTTTTTTCAAACTATTCAACTTTTTCTGTTTCATTTTCTAAATCTTTTCGCCACCAAAAACATTTTAATTCATTTAAAACATCGTCATAATCTTTCATAGTAAAAGTTTTTTCACCCTTAATTAAAATAGTATAAGTTATTGAATCAAAGGTTTTATACACATTTGTATCACGAAACCCATTTCGTAAATAAAAACGATGCCGTCTTTTTCTTTGTTCTTGATTTTCACATATCTGCGTCGGAGATTCCATATCAAGAATAAGTGATTTTGTACTATATTCTCTTATTAATTGAGTAAGAATCTGCTGTCCAAATCCTTTTCCTCGAAAATCTTTACGCACCGCAAAATACCAAAACCAATCAAAATTTTTTGCAGGGAAAACAATCGTAAACCCAAGAATTTCTGACTGTTCGCATGCGTCTTGATAATAGACAACAAAATCCAACGACATTTCCCCTACTAATTGTATAAGTCTATCGTAAGGTATTTGCTCTTCTTTTGGAAACGCTTCTTCGTAAAGCTCTTGGAGCCCTTCTATATGTTCATTTGCTTTGAGTTTTCTAAAACGCATTAAGAAATTAAACTAGTTTCCTTCTATGCAACGAACTGAATAACCATGATTTTCCCCTGGAGCAAGTTGACGCACCATTTTATCAGACATACGCCCCATAGACCAGAGCCAAATCGTTTTATTTCTGCCATTTTGAGCAGACCAGAAACCAGCATATTCTCCCATACCTTCGTATTTAAACATTTTGGTTCCAATCATTTTACGATAACCAGAAGAAAATACCGTAAAGCCATATTCATCGGTACCACCACCACCTTGCCAACCAGTTGTGGCTTTCATCTTTGAAGCAAAAGCTTCGCAATTCTGAACGCCATCATAACATTTGGTCAAACCAGTCAACATATCAGTCCATTCTCTGTCACGCGGTAAATGCCAACCTGGAGGGCAAGCTTTTTTCGCACCTGCTAATGTATAAAGGCGCCCACTTCTTAAACAATAAGAGTCCTGATCTTCATAACACCAAGATTCACCATCTACTTTAAAATTGGCATTTTGTGCAAACCATTTACGCCCTTCAATATCAATTATGCGATACATTTGACCATCTCTAGGGTCTTTAAACATAGTAGAAGCTTCTCGAATCAACGCACGTTTTTCTTGTTCTTGTTGACGGAATTTGGCAAGTTCTTCACGTTCAGAAGCTTCTTTCTTTTCAAAAACTAAATTCCAATATTTTTGAGCTTCTTTATTTGAAAATTTAACCCGAAGTTTACGAATGGCATAAAGTTCTTCATCACAAGCCAAATCAACGCCTTTAACTTCAACAATCAATTCTTCATTATCAAAAAGTTTTGGTTTATTAAAACAAGAAATCCACACTTCTTTCGTTTGGTTACAAACTCCATAAAAACCTTTTTCCACTTTATCAGAAGAAACCTGAATTTCACCTGAAACAGTAAAATCAAAATTATCGCCTTTAACTTTAAAAGCGAGTGGTTGTTTTTCACCATAATGCTGGTATTTCATAAAACGAATATTGCCTTCTATTTTGGCACTTAAATATTCACCTTGACCTTCTTCGCCAAAAATAGCATCCCAAGATTTTTGCGGAGCAGCAAAAAGTAAACCGGTCATAGCTAATAGTAAAAAGAGTATTTTCATTTTAGTCATAATAACCTCTAATTTTTTGTATTCTCCAAAAGATATATTGCGGCTTCTTTTGCAAAATAAGTCCAAATAAAACGAGCCCCAGCACGTTTAATAGAAAGCAAAGATTCAAGCACAACGGCTTTTCTATCAAGCCAACCATTTTGAGCTGCTGCTACAATCATAGCATATTCTCCGCTAACCTGGTAAGCAGAAACCGGAATATCAAACGTATCAGCCACTTTTGAAAGGACATCTAAATAAGGCAAGGCCGGTTTGACCATAACCGCATCAGCTCCTTCTTCTATATCTAAGCTCACTTCAAGCATAGCTTCTCTTACATTAGCTGGGTCCATCTGGTATGTTTTCTTATCACCTGCTTTCGGAGCACTACCTAAAGCATCTCTGAATGGACCGTAAAATGCAGATGCATACTTTGCACTATAAGCCATGATACTTGTATTTTCTAAACCCGCACCATCTAAAGCTTCGCGAATCGCTCCAATACGACCATCCATCATATCAGATGGGCAAACAAAATCAGCGCCCGCTTTTCCATGACTGACAGCCATTTTACAAAGGACTTCAACAGTTTCATCATTTAAAATCTCACCGGTTGCTGAAACAATTCCATCATGACCTTCTGCATTAAACGGATCTAACGCTACATCTGTCATCACTAACAACTGAGGAAATTTTTCTTTTATCTGCCGAACAGCTCTTTGCACTAACCCATCGTCTGCATAAGAAAGAGTAGCTTTAGAATCTTTAAGTTCTTCTGCTATCGCCGGAAACGGAGCAATAGCTAAAATTCCTAACTTAACAACCTCTTCTAGTTCACTCAATAAAACGTCTATCGTTTTTCTTGTAATGCCTGGCATAGAAGGAATTTCTTCTTCTTTATTATTTCCATCCATTATAAAAACTGGGTAAACAAAATCAGAAACTGAAAGTTTTGTTTCTGAAAGCATTTCTCTAACTGCTTTTGATTTTCTATTCCGACGAGGACGACGAGTCAAAGGTAAAGAAAATTCTTGCATATTTATTCCTTTATTGAGTGCAGCCACTATCACAACGATTCAAACGGAAACGCATCTGTTGAAACATAACACCTTTTTGATATTTTCTGTAATAACCATGACGCATTCCTTTGAAAAAATCCATTTCTTCTTTTACTAAACCTTTTGAATCAAATAATCTAGCCTTGCCTTCTAGTTCTCCGTTTTTATAAACAAGAGATTCGCGTTTTACTCCTAAAGAATCCCATTTTTCAGAAAGTCCGTTTAAAATTCCCTGATTGTATAATTCTCGACTTTCTAATTTACCATTTTCAAAAAATTTTTCAGAGAAGCCTTCTTCTAAATCATTTTTGTAATTCACTTTTTCTCGAACTTTTCCAGATGGGTAATATGAAAGGAATAACCCTTCCATTTTCCCATCTTTGTAAGGCACCTGAATCATCAATTTTCCATCGGTATTATAAGACATCGATAAGCCTTCACGAACACTTGTTCCTTTTTTTACAGTATAGCTTCTTGCAAGCGAACCATCACCATAAGTCGTTTTTATGGTATCTAATGGTTCTAAAGCGAAAAGAGGAATCGCTAGAATTAGAAATATTAAAGTTTTTTTTACCATCATTTCACAAATAAATTTAACAAATCTCTAAAGATAATCTATCTTGTGGGGGCTTATGCGCATAACTTTTCTAAATCCTCCATTTCACCCGATGTTTAGCCGGGAATCTCGCAGCCCTTGCGTGACTAAATCTAGTACGCTTTATTGGCCGATGTTTTTAAGCTATGCTGCTGGTTCTGCCGAAGCAGAAGGACACGAGATTCAGTTAATTGACTCTCCGGCAATGAGTTTGAACCTGCAAGAAACTATTGAAAAGATTAAACCCTTTTCACCAGAACTTTTTATTGTAAGCACTAGCACCCCAAGTATTCTAAATGATTTAAAAGTTGTTAAAGCTTTAAAAGAAACCTTTAACGTTCCTGTTGCTATTATGGGAACTCATGCAAGTGCTGAGCCCCTTGAAAGCCTTGAAATGGAAAGTGCTTTAGATTATTGCATTATTGGCGAAGCTGATAGAACCGTCTGTAAACTAGCTTCTCTCATTGAAGGTAAAATTCAAAATGCCAATGAAATATCTGGTCTTGCTTTTAGAAAAGAAGATGGTTCTATAGACTTTCAGCCAGAAGGCCCTAAAATTGAAAATTTAGATTCTCTCCCATGGGTCAGTAAAGTTTACCACAAGCACCTTTATTCTTGTTATAAACGTTATTTCTATGGAGCAAACCTTAATCCACTTATTGTCATTCTTTCTGGTAGAGGTTGCCCGAACCGTTGTAGCTATTGCGTTATTCCACAAACCATCAATGGACACGTTTTCCGTAAACGCTCTCCCAAAGATGTTGTTGACGAGTTAGAATTTATCTTAAATAACTTTGAGGATTTAGGCGAAGTCTTTTTTGAAGACGATACTTTTACCGCAGATCCAAAACACGTCCGAGCTATTTGTGAACTGATTCTTGAACGCAAATTAAAAATCACTTGGAGTTGTAATGCCAGAGCCGATGTGCCGCTTGATTTATTACAACTTATGAAAAAAGCAGGCGCCCGAGAAATGTGCGTTGGTTTTGAAAGTGCAAGTCCTGAAGTTCTAAAAAATATCCGCAAAGGTGTAAAAAACACTGACAAAGCCATAGAATTTGTAAAAAATGCTCGCAAAGCAAATTTACTTGTTCATGGTTGCTTTATGGTGGGTAACCCAGGAGATACTCCAGAAACTCTCCGCATGACGCTTGATTATGCTAAAAAACTTTCTCCAAATACAGCGCAGTTCTACCCCATTATGGCATATCCAGGAACAGAAGCTTATAAAGAGGCTTTAGAAAGTGGAGCTTTGCAAACAAAAGACTACAACCAATGGCTAGATAAAGATGGTTTCCACAGAACCACTATCCAACGCGGAGAACTATCAAGCCAAGATCTTGTTGATTTTTGTGACAAAGCAAGACGTGAATTTTATTTACGTCCTTCATACATTTTGCGCCAAGGCATTATGTCTATAAAAAATCCTAGAGAACGTTATCGCGTTTTACGTGGTTTTAAAACTCTTGTAAAGCATTTGTTCAGAAAACATGGTTCTCTTGCGCCTGTTGCAAGACAAGCCCCGACAAATAAAGCTTGATTATTCCTAAAATTTTAAAATAAACGGGTATAAAAACCTGTTTATTTTAAGGTTTTGTAGTAAAAGAAATTACCATATATTTTTCATTCTTTTTTCCACTCTCATTTACTATCAAAACCGTTTATTTTAAAATAAAATAAGCATTTTTACAGATAAATCTGATTGTTTTTTAGCGTTCATTTTGTTTAATTTGTATGTAAAAGACCGATTTTTTTTAGCTTGCCTGTCTTTACAAACAAATTTTATTTTTTATCTTTGGCTTGAAACTTTTATTATGAGGTAATTATCATGGCAACCGCAATTCGTCTTTCACGTTTTGGCAAGCGTCATTCTCCTATCTATCGTGTAGTTGTTATCGATAGCCGTAAAGCTCGCGATGGTCAATTTATCGAACAGGTTGGTTTTTATAACCCAAATATGAAAACTCCTGAAGTACATTTTGAACAAGAAAAAGTTTTGAAATGGCTTTCTACAGGCGCTCAACCTTCTGACACTGTTAAATCTTTGCTCCGCAAATCTGGTATTCTTGATTTGTTCCACGAAATGAAAGCAAAGCGTTCTATCGAAGGTAAAACAGCTACTCCTCGCGCTTTCAAAGACAAGAAGAAAAAACTTGGTCCTAAAGCTCTTGCTCGTATTGAAGCTGAAAAAGCAGCAAAAGAAGCTCCTGCTGAAGAAAACGCTTAATTTTTTATCTTTTTTGCTAACCTTAAAGTTTCAGAAGTTCATTTACGACTTCTGAAACTTTTTTATGTTTGCCCGTATGGAAATATCTCCTGAAGAACTTGTATTAGTCGGTATTCTTGGCCGCCCGCACGGAGTGCGGGGGCAAATTCGTTGTTTTCCGCAGACACATGATATTTCTCGCCATAAACAACTAAAAGAAGTTTATGTCCAGAAGCAAAAGTCTTTGCAAAAATTAATCGTTGAATCTAGTTCTTCAGGGAACGATTTTTGGCTATTAAAGTTCAAAGAATTTAATACTCCAGAAAGCGTTGCAAGCCTTACCCATGGAGAACTTCTCATTTCTCCAGAAGAACGTTTACCAGTTCCAGACGATCAATATTATTTATCCGATTTTTCTGAATTTTTAGCGTACTCAGAAAACAATGAATTCTTAGGGAATATCGTTGAATGTCTTGAATTACCTTCAGTCAACGCATTCTGTATTTCATTTTCTCAAGAAAAACAAAAAGATTTTTCAACAAAAGAAATTCTTGCTCCATGGATAGATGATTGCGTTTTAGACATTGATGAATCAGCCAAAAAAATCATTTTTTCTACACAATTTTTAAAAAGTTTATGCCCCGAAAAGGATTCCTAAATGAAAATTGATTGCATTACGCTTTTTCCAGAAATGTTTGCTCCATTAGAACACTCTATTATCGGTCGGGCAAGAAAAAATGGCTTAATTGATTTTAAAACCATTTTTTTACGTGATTTTGCCATTAATGATTACGGACAAGTTGATGACGCTCCTTATGGTGGGGAACCAGGAATGGTACTTAGACCAGAACCGCTCGCTCAAGCAATTAGAAGTACTGGAGTTAGAGATAATAAAGGGACTGTCATTTACTTAACTGCTGACGGGCAACCTTTAACTCACCAAATTGCAAAAGAACTTTCTAAAAAAGAACACCTTGTTTTGGTTTGCGGGCATTATAAAGGAATTGATGAACGCATTCGCGAAACAGAAATTGATATGGAAATTTCTATTGGTGATTTTGTCGTCAGTGGGGGCGAACTGCCCGCAATGGTTCTAACAGATGCAGTTGGCAGATTATTAGAAGGAGCGCTAGGAAACAAAGAATCGGGTGAAACAGATTCTTTTGCACAAGGTTTACTAGGCTGGCCTGTCTATACTCGTCCAGAGGTTTTTGAAGGGAAAAAAGTGCCAGAAATCTTACTTTCTGGCCATCATCAGCGAATTTCTGACTGGAAAAAGGCAGAATCTTTAAAAAGAACGCAAGAAAGACGGCCGGACATCTTTTCAAAATTGAAAATAGATACTAAATTTGGCAGCAACTAAACGAGGTCATTATGTCCCAGAATATTGAAACCATTCATCAAGAAAATAAGAAAGCTGAACAACCAGCTTTCCGTACAGGCGATACCGTCACTGTGAATATTAAGGTTATTGAAGGTACGAAAGAACGTATCCAGCCATTCAAGGGCGTTATCATTCAACATAAAAATACAGGCGTTTCCGAAACTCTTACTGTTCGCAAAATGTCTGGTTCTGTAGCCGTGGAACGCATTTTCCCAATCCATAGCCCAAGAATTGATTCTATCGTAATCGATCGCCCGGGTAAGGTTCGTCAGGCTCGCATTTATTATATGCGCAACCTCCGTGGAAAAGCAGCACGTATTCTTGAACGTCAAGATTAATTGTTGGAGTCTTGAGAATGAAACAAATCCCGCCGTTACGTGAAAACGTGCCGGCGGGTTTTTCTGTTTTTAAAGCAAAAGAAAATCCTGAAACTTTCCTGTATTTAGAAAAGGGCGAACTAGCAGCACTAGTCGTAGCTAATGGCAAAGAATCAGAACTATTTAAAGTCCATCCTGGGGAAGTAGTCGGGGTTCAAACTTTATTAGAAAAACAACCTCTCCCCTATACGCTTAAGGCAACAGAAGATAGTTCCTTTTTAAAAATAGACGAAGAATGTCTTGCAAGTGCCTTGAAAAATATTCCCGTTTGGTTACTTGCTTCTATTCGCAATATATCTCAACAAATTAAATTACTCTTAAAATCAGACCATTCAATTAGCCCTAATGGAACAGCAAAAGCATTAGCTGCTTTTCTCTTGCAAAAAACAGAAATCCTTTTAGCCGAAAACCAATCTGCTTTATTTAACGATTACCACCTTTTATTAAAAGAATGTTCTTGGATAACTCGTATTCCATTAAAAATTCTCAAAAAAGAATTAATCTCTTTTGAAAGGCGTCGTTTAGTTTTAATACACGATAAAGAATTAGGCATTCAAAACCCAAAACTTTTACTCATCTTAATAGAATACCTTTCCTCTTTAGAATCGGGCAAAGCATATCCACCATTTCATTTTAACTTGGTTGAAAAAAGAGCCGTTCATTGCCTTTCAAGAGTACCGGAAGGAACATCTTTAACAGCACCTGAATGGTTGACTTGCTTACAGAACAATGATAAATTCGCTACAGTTGCCGAAGTTATTTTGCTTGAGAAACTAGGCCTTTTAATTAAAAATGACTTAGGCCTTTTAAGCATTTCCGAAGACAACATCCATAAATTTTTGCTTTGCTTTGAATTTGAAACTGAAATCAAAGGAGCGCTTTTATGAAGATATTATCCGGCGATTTCTTGTTTATGGAAGGAGAAAAAAACACTGCAATATACATTGTCCAATCTGGTTCTCTTAGTGCTATACAAAAAAGAGGAACTCTTGTTAAAATAGTAGAAACATTTGGGCCCGGTTCTATCATAGGACTACTTCCATCTGAAGAATCTTATCTTTACCCTTATTCTGTAAAAGCAGAAGAAGATTCTAGTGTTGAAAAAATCACCGATAAAGAAATTATTACGACTCTTTCAAAAACCCCTATTTGGTTTTCTAAATTCGTTGGATTTTTACAAAAACGCCATTTAGTACTGCTCCAAAAAAATCAAAAAAAACAGGCTATTTTAGCATTACCGGCACTACTTTCTGTACTTGATCATTTTTTCAGAACCACTAATTTAACGAAAATAAGTTTTAATGATATAATAACAGCGCTTGAACCATTAACTTCAATAAAAGCAGAAATCATTTCAAACCTTTGTAAAGCCCTTTCTGCAATTGGATTTTTTAAATACAACAATTCTTCTATAGAGCTTACGCACCCAGCAGTGCCTTCTTTGCTGCATATGGTATTTACTGAAAAAATTCTTGAAGACAAAATTCCATCTCTCATTTTGTCAGCAACCGACCAAATACTTTTAGAAACATTTGCCAAAGCGGCTCAACAAAACGGAACACTCCTAGAAAATCATTTCATTGAAATTTCCGGATTAGCTTTTTCACAAGAAGCACCTGTTTATCTAAAAAAAGACCGAAAAATTTTCAATTCTTTAATAGAAAAGAAAATCATCCGTTTAGAAAGTGCAAATTCAGGACTTTTTAACGAAGATAAAATCTATGGGAATTTAGAACACATTTCCGATCTGTTAGAATTAAATAGGATATATCCTCTTCTAGACCATGAACTTGCGAAACACCTTTGATTTTGCTAATTTATCGTTCAAACTTAAAAAAGGAAATATTATGAAATCCATTCTCTTTCTCTTATTAGCAACAGCTTCTCTTTTTGCACAAGAAGCCGCTCCTCAACCAGCTCCACAAGGTGGTATCGGGGCATTCCTTCCATTTATTCTTTTGTTTGTTGTTATGTACCTTTTCTTTATCCGTCCAAAACAGAAAGAAATGAAAAAAATGGATGAAATGCGTAAAGCCATGAAAAAAGGTGACGAAGTAATGACTTTTGCCGGTATTATCGGAATAGTCCATCATATGGACGACACAACCGTAACACTCCGCACCGGTTCAAGCACAATCAAATTCCAAAAAGCAGCTATTCAAAGCATTACAACTCCAGCTCCAGATGCTCCTGAAGCTGTTAAGGAAGAATCTAAATAATGGCACTTTTAAAAATTCTAACCTACGGGAACGAAACTCTTCGTAAGCCATGTAAAGCTATCGATAAGATTACTCCTGAACTTATCGAACTTGCTAAAGACATGCTAGAAACTATGTATGACGCTCCTGGGTGTGGACTTGCTGCTCCACAAATTGGCAAGAACATTCGCCTTGTTGTAATTGATACAGCAATTCCTGATGAAGAAGACCCAAACCCATACATTATGTTTAACCCTGAATGGGAACCAGAACAAGAATCAGAACAAGTTTCTCATGAAGAAGGTTGTTTGTCTTTGCCTGGAATCTGGGGCGAGGTTACACGAGCTAGTAAAGTCCGAGTCCGTTATACGGACATCAATGGAAAGCCGCAGGAAATCTCTGGTTGTGAAGGACTTTTCGCTCGCTGTATTCAACATGAAACAGACCATTTAGATGGGAAACTTTTTGTTGATAAAATTTCTGCCGCTGACCGTGCTATGAACGCGTCAAAATTGAAAAAACTCGCTAAAGAAAATTCTTAAACAACAAATTTCTCAAAAAAAAGAAGAGGCTTTTCAAAGCTTCTTCTTTTTTGTACTACTTAGATTCCATGTTCAAGAGAATAATCAGCAAGCGTAATCAAAGAATCTAAAATAGCTTTTAAATATTTTACTTTTTCAGGGTTTTGTTCAGAAAGATTCTTTTTCTGATGCGTATCTTTTTCTTCAAACAACCATAATGAATCTGCTGCTGGCTTTGATATCAAACGATAATTTTCAAAGCCTACCGCACTTAAACCACTATAAGCTCCTAATGAAAGACCATCTCCATAATTTCTTAATAAATTATGTCCCATAAAAATATTGGGAACAGCAAAACCTAACAATTCCAATAATGTAGGGGCAATATCTATTTGCGCAGCCGTTCTTGTATCTCGCATAGGCAAAATACCTTTGCCATGAATCAAGAAAGGAATCCAGGTTGCATTTGAAAATGCATTTCCTTTCATTGTAGACGCTCCATTTTCCCCTAAAGGAAAACCATGATCTGCCATAATAACTACATACGTATTTTTGTACCAATCTTTATTTTCTATAGAACGAATAAAACGAGCCACTTGTCTATCGGCGTAATTCATTGTATAATTGATTCTTTCTGTTAAAGGTTTTTCCTTTTCAGAATTAGGCATTCCTGCTGCAAAATTAAATGGATAATGATTCGAACGAGTAATAACAGTCGCTAAGAAAGGTTTGTCCTGTTTTGAAAGGGTATCAGAAACATACTCAATAACATGATCAAAAAACGTTGAATCATCTTCTCTTTCACGATTGTAATGTTGTGCAGTATACCATTTAGACATCCAAACACCTAAATTATCCCAAGCTGGGTCTGCCGCAGAAAAATAATGCGTTACATAACCTGAATCTGTTAAAACAGAAGCAAAACTTGGTAAAGAAACATGAGCTAAATCTGTAGCCGTTGCAAGAGTAGAATGGTCAGAAATGCCAAAATGCGATGTTAAAACGCCACCAGTAGTCGGCAAACCGCTTGTATGCATCCGAAGCCACAAATGCGAATATTCTGCAATAGAATCAATAAAAGGCGTTGGCGATGGGCGTAATTCAGGGTTTAAGCACCCCACATTAAGACCACGTTCTGACTCCATGAAAATAACAATCAAATTTGATTTTTCTGCTCGACGTTTTTTTAAATCTTCATCTTCTAACAAGGCTTGTGTTGGAACGCGATAAAATGGAGAATTTGTCTTTAAAGAATTTTCAGGAAATTTCCAAAGTGTATCGCCTTCAACTTTTTGCCACAAAGACTGGTACATAGAAGAATACGCTAATAGTTCTTGCTCAGATAAAGTCTTTTTTTCTGTTTGTTGAAATAATTCTCTATAAACCAAACCAACAATCGGCCTTAATTTTGTCATTCGCCCATTTCCTGTCCATATATAATGCACAAACAAGAAAGACATTAAATAAAAACAAGCCATTGCTATTACACTGCGCTTAATTTTTAACGGGACTAAAAATTTCAAAAATAAACGATAAATAGCATAAGCTACTGGAAGCATTAAAACTAATACAAAAAACTGCAAAAATGGTACCGAAGTATCATGAGCTACATAATCCCAAAACATCACTAATGAAGAGGTATCTTTATAAGTATCAATCAAGCCAAATGAAAGATGGCAGCCTAAAAAACGCTGTACTTCATTATCTAAAAGTGTGAAAAGTAGTATAAAAGAATGGAAAAATCCATAAATAAATATCAGAATTTTATCTGTTTTAGTTACTTTATTTGAAAGTTCCTGAGCATTTTTTTTGTTCAATATTTTATTTAAAAGCACCCCTAGCAATAAAAAAACAATTAAAGAATTGATAATCCACAAAAAATCAATACAAACTGCATGAAATATAAACCAATCCGGCTTGCTTACAAAAGGGAATCCATAAGGGTTAGTGCGGAAAAGAAGTAATACACGCAAAACAATATGAACACACCAAACAGCTAATGACACCAAAAGCAAACGTTCTAATGCCGTAAAATATTTTGATAAATTTTTTGCAACTACTAATATTTTTCCCATAATTATAAAATTTAAAAAATTCTAACAAAAGAAAAGCTCGGGGCTTTGCCCCGAGCTTTCAACAATTAAATAAAATTACATGAAGTACCAGGTTGCATAAACCTTTGTTTTCAAGCCAAGATCCAAAACGGAATATTCAAGTCCACCAGCTTCCCACCAAGAATAAGAGAAACCAAGACCAATCTGACCAGCAATTTCAAATGACTTTACAACGGTTGCTTTTGCACCCAAGTAGAAATCTAAGCCAAATGCTGATGCTCCAGAGAATGCATGAGCAATTTCATCTGTTGGTTCTGTAGCAAATGTAATATCACCTTCAAAGAACATTGGCAAGAAAGAGGTTGGCATGGTATAAATAACACCTAAACCAAGCATAATACCAAAACCACCATCATCTGTAGTTACGGTCATACCTGCTTGAGAAGCTTCTGCTTCAATAGAATAATATTCCATACCAAGAAGACCAACGATACCTAAAGACGCATCTAAGTTATAAACAATACGAATAGCGTCTAATCCTGTAAGTTCTGCACCAATACCAATTTTACCGTTAGCGTTTGGAACAGATGGTTTTTTAGGCTTTGGTGCCTTTTTAGGTGCTGGAGCGGCTTCCTCTTCTTCTACTTCTTCGTAGACGACTTCTTCCTCTTCAGCAGCAGCTGGAGCTTCTTCAGCTACTTCTTCATAAACGACTTCTTCTTCGTATTCATCTTGAGCAAAACCAAAGCCTGCCAAAGACAAGGCGGTTACTACAGCGAAAAATGATTTTTTCATACAAAACTCCTTAAAAATATTGTTTCATTGAATATAGTTTATTTATTTCCTTTTTCAATAATTCATTGCAAGTTTTCTGATTAAAAAACGCCTAGCGGTTTCATTCAAGTGACAAGCATCATATTCTACATCAAGAAGTGCTGCATAAACATTGTATGGACTAACAGTCGCCCCTTGTCCATTACAACGTAAGCAAATTAAAAGTTCTCCTTGTTCGTATGCAATATCTAAAATTTGAGCATTCAAATCTATTTCTTGTCCACGATGGTTCACTATTTTAGGAAGTGTTTTAGAAGCTAAAGCTTCTGGCAATCCATTTGGGACATTATCTACCTTGTAAGCAAAAAGCATTGACTTTGGCGGCGTTTTAGACAATTTTTCTGCTAAAGGCTCAATATTTACAATTTCCATTCCCTGTGGGAATATTTTATTCAATTTTTCTAAAAGAATCGGTAAAGCTTTTTCAGAAAGGTCTAATTGTTCTAAAAGTTCAATACTAACTACATCGCAATAAGTTTCTAAACCTAGAGGAAGAGCTCCTAAATTCACAATCCTTGGTTTAGGGCTAAAGCCTTCACTAAATTTTATGGGGATTCCTGCGCAGAAAAACGCTCTTTCAAAAAATCCCATCGTATTATGGTGAGGTAAAAAACGGCTAATTCCCGTTTTCTTAAATGTAAGTTTATACAAATACGAATCACCTTGCTTTGGTCTACGAGAAGCCACCAATTCAACAATTTCTTCTGGTGTACGACTCACTGCGGCATAACGTTTTGGAGCTTCTGCTAAACGTATTTCACCACCAAAACCAGGAATTCCACATTTTTGACATTCCCCCCATTTACAATTTGGAACTGGTAAAGAATTCGGGTCAAAAGCTTTTTCCCATTCTCTTTGCAAATAAGCTTTTGTCGTTCCTGCATGAATAAAATCCCAAGGGAAAACAGCATCTAAAGAACGAGTTGCATAAATCCAGGAAACATCATAATTTGCTTCTGCAAAAACTTCTTGCCAAATTTCTGGTTTAATACGATACGCATCACTTTCAAAAATAAGGCCTTTTTTATAAGCCGCATAAATCAAAGATGAAAGACTTCTATCGCCACGACTATAAAAAGCTTCCAGCATAGAAGTTTCCCAAGAAGACCAAGTAATTCGCACGTTCGGGTGTTTAAAAAAACGCTCTCTAACAAACCGAATATGTTCAAGCGCTTTTTCTTTTTCCATAAAAGGAGCCCATTGTAAACCAGTAAATGCTTTTGGGATTAAAATCCCTATACTTACTGCTATCTGGAAATTTTTTCTATGCTTTTTCCCAATACGGACAAGATTTTCAATTAGGCTATAAAAAGCCTCCATGTCTTCTAGATTTTCTGTCGGGAAACCAACCATTGTATAAAGTTTTATCTTATTAAAGTCAGCCGCAAAAGCATGTTCTGCTGCATTATACATATCTTGGTCAGTAATTGTTTTATTTATCATTTTTCGGATTCTTTCTGAACCCGTTTCAGGAGCAAATGTTGCACTTCGCCCACCTTTCAATGCAGCCACTTTCCCTGCTAACGTTTGCCCAAAAGAATTTACTCGGATACTTGGCAAAGAAACATCTACTTTATCAAAGAAAGGATCATCAATAATTGAATCGGTCAATGCTTCAACTGGTTTATAATCTGCTGTAGAAAGACTAAGAAGCCCTAGTTCTCTTTCTCCCGTTTCACAAATCCCTTTTTTCGCAATATCTAAAACATCATCTGCATCTAACTCTCTACAAGGTCTGTACCAGATACCGGCCTGACAAAACCTACAACCTTGTGCACAACCACGCATCACTTCAACACTAAACCGATTATGAACAAGCGGCATATTGGCAATCAAATTTTTAGTCGGGTAATCCGCTGGGTTCATTTTAGGGATAAACAAACGCCGAACACCATTTGTCTTTTCATAAGAACCTCTGGCTTCTTCTTTTGGAATCCATTGTTCAAACTCACCTTTTTTCACTTCCCGTAATGATGGAACATAAACACCATCAATAAAAGACAACCTTTTTAAAATTTCTTTTTTTGAAACATTTTCTTTTCTTGCTTGCCCAATACAACGTAATACTTTAACAATAACCTCTTCACCATCGCCAATCATAAACGCATCAAAAAAATCAGCAACAGGTTCTGGGTTTGCCATTGCAGGGCCTCCGCCTAAAACAATCGGGTCTTCCTCTTTACGATTTAAAGAAAATGCTTCTAACCCAGCTAATTCAAGCACATAAGGAACATTTGTAAAATTCAATTCTGTCTGTAAAGACATTCCTATCGCATCAAAATCTTTTACTGGTGTATAAGTAGCATGAGTGTAAAGCGGAATGTCTAAACGACGCATTTCTTTTGCCATATCATCCCAAGGAGCAAAAGCCACTTCACAAAGTAAATCGGGTTCTCGATTAATAACATGGTAAAGGATCCGCATCCCGTTATTAGACATCCCGATTTCATAAATATCAGGGAAAACAAAAGCCATTTTGGCAAGCATTTGTGAATGTTTTTTTACAACACTATTCGCTTCACCGCCAATATAACGTGCAGGATTTTCTACACCAGGAAGAACTAAACCTAATTTTTCAAAAATATTCATATTACAAAGATAGCAAGGCTACTTTTCAAAAAGGAATAAAGTAAATTTAAAATATGAATAGAAAATGGCTTATTTTTTGGATTATCTTTTTCTGGTGCGGATTTTTCATTTTAATGGCAATCCCCGAAAGTTCTTTAACTGATTCCCTTAAACTTATTTTGTTAGGTTCCTGGGGAACTTTAGTTTCTCTCTTTACGCTCTTACTTGTATCTTTATCATACAAACATAAGCTTGAAGAAACTCTCGCCCAAAAAGAATTAGAACTTGAACAAGAACGTTTAAAGTTCACTTCTAATGCTACAGAAGCTGAAACTTCAATCCTTGAACCAAAAAAAGAAACAGAATCTATACCAGAAGAAGTTCCTGCAAAAACAGCCGAACCAGTATTCCCTGTTGAACCATGGAATGCTTTTTTACGCAAAATTTTAAAGAATCGTCCATTTGAAGAAACTATTACAAGCTACCAACAATTCTTACAAGAAATGTTTCCAGATTCTTCGGGCGTTCTTTACATGTATAATGGAAACGAATCTGAAATGGGAATCATTTTTAATTATGGTGAAATACTCCCAACAGAAAATATTATTCGTCCGTCAGCTTGTGCAAGTTTCACTCAGGGCGATTTAATCATTCATGATTTTGCTAATCCAGAAAATTCTTGCGGATGTACTCATTTAGAAAATCATTCTAATGGCGTTTCTTTCTGCGTGCCCATTGAAGGACTTGACGAACATTTTGGTCTATTATCTGTTTATGTACCAAACCCTACTGCCGAAGAAGTCAATTTCTTAAAATTATATCTCAAACTTTCAAGCAGTCTCCTTGGCCTGTTTTCAGCAAACCAGCATTTGAATATTCTTTTTGAAAAACACAATATCCGCGACATGTCTACAGGTCTTTTTAACGCGCGCCATATGGAAGAATCTCTCAATAGAGAAATTGCTTCAGCAAGACGCCATAAACAACCTATTGGCATCATTATGATTTATCCTGATTCTTTTGAATTTTTCCAAGGAACTTATGGCCAAAAAGTTTCTGACCAATTACTTTGGGAAATTGGACAAAGATTGCCTCGTTATATCCGTACAGAAGACATTCCTTGTCGTTATAAAGATGATTTGTTCTGTATTATATTACCTGGCGCAGACTTTTCCATTACTAAAGAACGTGCTGAAAAAATCCGAAAAGAAATTGATGGTTTAGAAATTGTTTATGGTGATTTGATTTTAAAATCAACTTTAAGCATTGGCGTTTCTGTATTCCCTCAATTCGCTCATGATGCAAACGAACTTTTAGACAATGCTTTTATTGCTCTTCAAGAAGCGTTCCATAACGGCAAAAACCAAGTTATCACGTCAGCAGACATTCGTTCTTAAAAATTATTTGGCGAGAAAGTTCTTTTGAACCTTTTAACAAAAATCGAAATACCAAAAGCAAGTTCTAAAATTGATTATTCAAAGAAACTTGCTTTTTTCGGTTCTTGCTTTGCCGATAACATTTCAAGGCTTTTTGCAAATAGAAAATTTCAAGTTTTAGCAAACCCTTTTGGAACTGTTTACAACCCGCTATCTCTAAGTGATTTTTTCAAAAACATACAAACCAGAATTTCTTTCAACAATACTCATGTTTTCCAAGATTTAAAAGACAATTCTTGGCATTCTTTTTATGCTCATAGTATTCTTTCTGCTAAAACAGAAAAAGAATGTATGGACAATTTGAATTTAGCCGCTGTCAAAACTTTAAATTTCTTAGAAAAAGCCGATTTTATTTTTATCACTTTAGGCACTGCATTTGTTTACTTTTTAAAAAATTCAAATAGCCCCGTTTTTAATTGTCACAAACAAAACCCTGAACTTTTTTCACGAGAATTAATTTCTGTTGAACAAGCAACAAATGCTTTAGAAAATATCGTACGTTATTTAATTCAAATCAAACAAAACAAAGAGAAATTGAATATCGTTTTTACCGTTTCTCCTTTAAGGCATTTAGCAGATGGCTTTCATGAAAACACACTTTCAAAATCAACACTCCATTTAGCCATTCAAAAAGTCATTCAAAATTTTTCAGATAAAAATGTTTCTTTAGAATATTTCCCAAGCTATGAAATTGTTATGGATGAATTACGCGATTATCGCTTTTATGATAGCGATATGATTCACTTATCCGAAACGGCAGAAGAATACATTTTTGAAAAAATGATTACAACTTATTGTAGCGAAGATTTTCAAAATAGCATTGCTGAAGTGGGAAAATTTTTAAAATCCGCTCAACATAATATTAAAGACATTCATTCTCTTTCTACAAAAAAATTTGCCACCATGAACTTACAAAAAGCAAAAGAATTAGAAGCAAAAATCAATAGTTTAAATTTAACTGAAGAAAAAAATTATTTTAAAAAACTCAGTAGCATTTAACATATTCAAATACATTTTGCTTTTTCATTTATAAAAACAATTTATACTCATTCGACAATACAAATTCTATGTAATTTGCTTTTAGCTTTTTAGGCAAAAACTATAAAAGTATAAAAAGGAACCATATTAATATGATTCCTTTTTTCATTAGTAAATCAGCAAGTTTATTTTATAAAATATTACCCGCCAAGTTTTGCTCGAAGCCAATTGTTCGCATTTGAAATCGCTGCAGAAATTTTTTCTGGTTCACGAGTTCCTGCTTGTGCTCTGTCTGGGCGACCACCACCCTTGCCGCCGCACGCGGCGGCAAGATCTTTAACCATATCGCCAGCTTTAATCCCCTTAGCCTGAACTTCTTTACCAACCATCACAGCAATGCTACCATTACTTTCACCCTTGTTTGCAATAACTGCAATAGAATCTGGAGAAAGTTTATTTTGCACACCATCTAACAAATCTTTAAATTTATCTTCTGGCATCGTGAATTCACGAACAAAAAGTTGAACGCCAAGAACGTCTAACGCACCACGCAAAATATCGGCAGCCGCAAGAGTAGCAAGTTCAAGTTTAACAGATTGCAATGCTTTTTCAAGGCTCAAAGTCTTTTCAAAATTCTGAGCAATACGTGCTAACAAGTCTGCATCTTTACAACGGAGTTGTTCACGAAGAGCAGAAAGAATATTTGTTCCGGTACGCAAAAGAAGCATAGCATTACGGCCAGAAACTGCTTCAATACGACGAACGCCAGCAGACACACTAGATTCGCTCACAATCTTCACAAGGCCGATTTCGCCAGTACAACTTACGTGTAAGCCACCGCAAAGTTCCTTAGAAAATTCTTCGCAATCAGCGCCCATTTTCACTACACGAACATCTTCGCCATACTTTTCACCAAAAAGCGCCATAGCTCCGCTTGCTTTTGCTTCATCTACATTCATTACTTGAGTAGAAACATTCAAGCAAGCCATCACCTTTTCATTGACAATATCTTCAACCTTTTGGATTTCTTCTTCGGTCATTGCATTAAAATGACTAAAGTCAAAACGCAAAACTTCAGAGGAAACAAAACTACCCTGCTGTTGCACATGGCTTCCAAGAACTTCACGAAGAGCAGCCTGCAACAAGTGAGTCGCCGAGTGATTTTTACGAATATCTTTACGGCGTTCATCATCAACAGTTGCCACAAAAACCTGCGCCATAGATTCTTCAGTAGCTTCACCTTTAAGTACTTTTCCGCGGCACACAGCCGTGTCATTTACTTTAACGGTATCAAACACAGAAATTTCAAGCCCAGAAGCAACAAGCGTTCCCTTATCACCAACCTGACCGCCCATTTCAGCGTAGAATGGAGATTTTTCTAGCACAATAGAAAGAACACCTTTATCTTCACGGAAACGAGCAATTTTTGTTTCGCAAGTTGCAAGTTCATAACCCACAAATTCTGTACTTACTTCACTATATTGAGTCCAACCTTCCGTTCCCATAGTGTTAATGCCCTGCTTCATATTAGCGCGAGCACGAGCCTTCTGTTCTTCCATGCACTTTTCAAAACCAGCTTCATCAATAGACAAGCCTTTTTCTTCAGCAAGAATTCCAGTCAAATCAGGAGGGAAACCGTAAGTATCATAAAGTTGGAACACCTTATCACCAGCAATAACTTTAGCCCCATCCAATTCTTGCACAATATTTTCAAAGCGTTCAAGGCCAGCATCAAGCGTTTTAATAAAACGTTCTTCTTCACTCTTAATCACTTCAGTCACGAAATCTTTTCTTTCACGAATTTCTGGGAACGCTTCTCCCATAGTATCAGCAAGCACTTGCACTAGCTTACAAATAAAAGCTTCCTTTTGACCAAGCAGGCGAGCAAATCGACTAGCACGGCGAAGAATACGACGAAGCACATAGCCACGACCTTCATTACTTGGAAGAGCACCATCAGCAATCGCAAAAGAAACCGCACGCAAATGGTCTGCAATCACGCGGTGTGGCGTTCCATCTACACCATCAGAATAAGGCACTTTAGAAAGTTCTGCCACCTTTGCAATAATCGGGCTAAACACATCAGTATCATAATTACTAGTCTTTCCTTGCAAAATAGAGCAAATACGTTCAAAACCCATTCCAGTATCCACGTTCTTTGCTTTCAAAGGAATCAAACTACCATCGCTTACACGTTCATACTGCATGAACACATTATTCCAAATTTCAATGTAGCGATCATTTTCACCATTCACGCCAAGAATAGGATCTTTAAAAGTTTCAGCTTGAGTCGCTAAATCGCCTCTGTCATAATGAATTTCTGAACAAGGGCCGCACGGACCAGTATCGCCCATTTCCCAGAAATTACTCTTTGCATCAAAACGCATAATGCGATCATCTGGAAGTCCTGAAACATCCTTCCAAATTTGCCAGGCTTCATCATCGTCTTCATAAACAGTCGCAAACAAGCGTTCTTTTGGAAGTTTCCAAACTTCAGTCAAAAGTTCCCAAGCCCAAGCAATCGCTTCCTTCTTATAATAATCACCAAAGCTCCAGTTCCCGAGCATTTCAAAAAAAGTATGGTGATAATTATCGCGACCAACTACATCCAAATCATTATGCTTCCCAGACACGCGAATACACTTCTGGCTATTACAAGCACGTTTCCAGCCCTTCGGATTATCTCCCAAAAAAATCGCCTTAAACTGATTCATCCCAGCATTCGTAAACATAAGCGTCGGATCGTCATGAGGCACAACAGGCGAAGAACGAACAAACAAATGTTCCTTAGATTCAAAGAACTTAATAAAAGATTCACGCACTTGCGCAGAAGTCATAAATTCAGACATAATATTTCCTCTATTTTCCGTCGGAAATTTAGCAAAATTTTTTCCATGAAAATCTTTTACTACAATGGGAGAAGTCTCTCCCACGCTTCAACTTGCGTTCCGCAATTTTCCGCTACCCACTCGGGTACTCTAGGCTCACACCGCTTCACTTAGCGCAACTTGCCACGCGGTTCTTGTCCGAGAACCTTGTCATTGCGAGCCGTGTAGAAAACACGGCGCGGCAATCTACTTGCCAACAGATCGCCACACTATGTTCGCGATGACAAGTTGCTAACAGTTGGCCGCGTCGTCTTAAAAGACTCCTCGCCATGACAACCCTACACTTGCCACAAGTTTTTTGTCATTGCGAGCCGTGTAGAAAACACGGCGCGGCAATCTCCTTACCACACGCTTCTTGTAAATCACGATGAAGTGGAATGACGGAAGTAATCTATTGGCGTCATTATTTTCAAAAAAAAAGAACTCCTTTTGAGGAGTTCTTTTAAAATTAACTTTATGGATATTACCAAGTTGTAATGACAAAATTTCCATCGGTTGCACCGGTGATTGTTAAGCACACTTCATCACCTGCTGCCACTCTAAAAGGAGTTCCAGGACTTGCATTACAATTACTTATGTCATATGCCGGTTGAGCAGTTCCGTTAATAGTAATTGTAACTGTACAAGATTCTACTTGCCAACCATGAGTAAAGCGTACGTTACCAGCCATGCTTGCGGTGCCACATTCTCCACTAGTAAAAGAAACTGCCGTGCCAGATATTTCTTTTGCTCCACTTTCACCGCCAGCAGCTACACTGCTTGAACTAGGGGTAACAGCCACACTGCTTGAACTAGGGGTAACAGCTACACTGCTTGAACTTGGAGTTGGTGTAGGTGTAACAGCTACACTGCTTGAACTTGGAGTTGGTGTAGGTGTAACAGCTACACTACTTGAACTTGGAGTTGGTGTAGGTTTAACAGCTACACTACTTGAACTCAAAACAGGACTAACTGCTCCAGGAGGAATATCTACAGAAGAACTAGACTGTGGAACAGCTCCAGGAGGAACATCTACAACGCTACTAGAAAGTGGAGTTGGAAGTGGTGCTTCTGCAGAACTAGATTCTACTGGTGTTTCTACAGAGCTAGAAGATTCTGGTTTTTCATCTTCTTTTTCATCTTCTTTATCATCATTACTACTGCCACCATTTACACTAGGTAAAGAAGAAGCACACATTGGATCATTTTCACAAGCATCAATTGCCTTATCAACTTCGCCATTGATATTTTCAACGAATGTATCCACATACATTTCGTCTAAATCACCAGGTGCTTCAACAGAACCAGAACCACAAGCAACAAGACCTGCGCCTATAAGTGTTCCGGCTGTCAAAATTCCTAAAAGCCATTTCTTTTTCATAACAATACCTCGTATTGGAAGAAATCTAAAAAAATATACGATTTTTCGCAACGATTTCTAACACTATTTCACATCTAAAACGCTAAAAATCACGAAATTACGTTTTTTTTTCAAATCTTTTAACCCTTTTTAATTACTTACATTTAAAATTAATGTTAAAAGACAGAACTAAACTCCTTAATTTTGTTCCTCTTCAACTGAAATTTTACGTTGCCCTGTAATAAATTGGTGAACAAATGGGTTCGTTGTATTTTTAATTTCTTCAACAGTCCCGACTTCAATAATACGCCCTTTGTAAAGCATCGCAATGCGGTCAGCCACTTTGAAAGCACTAACCATATCGTGCGTAACTACAACAGACGTAACACCGAGTTTGCTTTGCATATCGAGAATCAAATCATTGATAACATCACTTGTAATTGGGTCAAGACCTGTTGTTGGTTCGTCGTAAAGGAGAATTTCTGGGTTAAGTGCTATAGCTCTTGCAAGGGCTACGCGTTTACGCATACCGCCAGAAAGTTCTGAAGGCATTTTAGTTCTAAACTCAGGAACAAGGTTAATCATTTTAAGTTTTTCTGTTACCGTTTCCTGAATTTGTTTTTCACTGAGTTCTGGGTGGTGTTCGCGTAAAGCAAAGGCAATATTTTCACCTGTATCCATAGAGTCAAAAAGTGCCCCCATTTGAAAAAGCATTCCCATTTTACGCCGAATAGTATGCGTATCAAAAAAATCTGGGGAACTAATGGTAACTCCATCTACAGTAACCGTTCCATGATCTGGTTGAAGAAGTCCTATCATGTGTTTTAAAATAACTGATTTACCGCCACCTGATTGCCCGATAATCACCATTGTTTCACCACGACGAATATCAAGATTTACATCTAAAAGAACATCTTGACGGCCAAAACTTTTTTTAAGACCGCGAAGTTCAATCATTACGTCATCAGGATTAATTTTAACATTTGGCATAAGATACCTACTGGAAAAGAAGGGCGGCCATAAAGAAATCCGCAATTAAAATCATTAAGCAACTAGCAACAACAACATTCATTGTAGCAACACCAACGCCACGAGCTCCTGCTCCTGCATTAAGACCATGATAAAAACCAAGAACAAAAATAATGGTTCCAAAAATAAAAGACTTTATAACGCCGGCAAATAAATCCATCGTCTGGAAAAGATACTGCATGCCAGTGTAATATGTATAAGTTGTTATATCAAGAGCAAGAACACAAACAATCCAACCGCCAATTAAAGCAAGACAATTAGAAATAATCGTCAAACAAGGAACCATGGTCATAAAAGCTAAAAACCTTGGCATGGCTAAATAACGGTATGGATCAAGGCCTAAAACAGTGTAAGCATCTAGTTCTTCTTTTTCACGCATTGAACCAATTTCTGCAGCAAGAGCACTTCCAACTCGCCCCGCAAGAACAAGGGCTGAAAGAATTGGCCCTAGTTCAATTAAAATCATTTTACATGCTGCAGTCCCCACAAATTTATCTGCAACTAAATCCCTGAACTGGAATTCGGCTTGAATGGTTGCCACCATGCCTGTAAAAATAGAAGTCACAAACAAGAGCGGAATAGAAGACACACCTATTTCAACCATTTGCTTGACAATTAAATTAGGGTGTTTATAAGCATGCGGAACATAGCGTAAAGTTCTTATAAATATCATTACCACTTCGCCGACATTTTCAATGCCAGTGATAATCAATTTACCAATCCACGCTATAAAATTCCGTAAAATCAAAATCCGTCTCCAACATCATAAGGGTCTGTATTCATATAGCCATCGGCCATATTAAATGTTTCTTCTTCTGCTTGATTGTAGAACGCAGTACATTCTTTAATAAATGTCAAGTTAATATCATCTGTAGAACCATTACGATGTTTAGCTACCAAAAGTTGAGCAGAATTATCGCTACGTTCTTCATCGTTTTTGGCTCGATATGATTTTCTATCGACAAACCAAACCATATCAGCATCTTGTTCAATAGAACCAGACTCGCGCAAGTCAGAAAGTAATGGTCTATCTCTGCCCTTTTCTTCGGCTTTACGACTTAACTGGGCAAGAGCAATGATTGGAACTCCAACATCTTTTGCTAAGATTTTTAGCCCACGAGAAATAGCACCTATAGCAACGGCGCGGTTTTCTTCTTTACCGGTACGCATCAACTGGAGATAATCCACAATCAACAAATCTAAACCAATTGTTGATTTTAATTTTCTTGCTTTTGACATCAATTCAGAAAGGCCTAAATCCGAATTATCATCTATGTAAAGTGGAGCATCATTTAATCGTTCACAAGCATGCCCTATTTTACCGATATATTCTTGATTCAATTTTCCCGTTCTTAAGTTGTACAAAGGGACTTCTGACTGTATTGAGAGCACTCTCTGTACCAATTGTTCGGCACTCATTTCTAAACTGAAGAACGCTACTTTTTGATTATACTTTACAGCGGCATTGGCAGCAAGAGTTAAAGCAAAAGCCGTTTTACCCATACCAGGTCTTCCAGCTAAAATAATCAAATCTGACTTTTGCAAGCCATTTGTCAATTCATCAAGTTTATCAAAGCCAGTTCTAATTCCTGAAATACCTTCTTTTCTTGTTTGGATTTTTTCTAAAAGCGGAAGCAATACATTCTTAAGAGGTTTAAGACTATCACGCGTTCCCTTTTCTGCTAAAGCAAAAATTTCCGCCTGCGTTTTCTGTAAAACATCTGAATGATCGGCTGCGGGGTCAAGCGCTGCCTTAATTGTATGATTCGATGATTCTATTAACTTTCGTAAAATTGCTTTTTTAGCCACCAATTCTGCATGGTATTCGGCGTTTGCTGCAGATGGCACAGAATCCATGACTTGAAGAATATATTCTTTGCCACCGACTTGAGAAAGTTTACCTTCTTGTTCAAGAAAATTGGTGAGCGTTACAAAATCAATAGGAGAACTTGCTTCATAAAGTTTACGCAATGCGCCCCAGATAAATTGATGACGTTTTTGAAAGAAACTGTCTTCTTCCAAAAGAGGCATTATTTCAGAAAGTGTATCCGGATCCTGAATTAAACCGCCTAGCAAATAAACTTCGGCATCCGGGGCTTGTGGCATAGCCCGTCCGGCATATTGCTGCGTTTCATTATTTTCCATATTTTCCAAAATAAACTCCTAAACTCTAAATTTACTTTTCATTTATCACTATGGGACTCTTCTTTAATTTTTATTCTCAAAAAAACCGCATTTAGGGATAAAAATATTCCAAGTTTCTTTTTTTAGAGCCACATTAGAAAGCATTTCTTTAGCGCTATGCAAAACAACCGTTCGAGTTGCGGCAAATTCTAACGGAAGTCCTGCTAATTGTCGTAAAGATTTATCACGACCAAAAACTTGTCGCATTGCTAATTCACCAAAGACCACTAAAATTTCAGGCTTTATAAAAAAGAGTTCTTTTTCTAAAATATTTCGCAAAGTTGTATCTAACAAAGGAGAAGGAACTCTATCCGTTAATGATTTATACATATAGCTGAAATAACATTCTTCTGAAGGAATAGACAATGCTTTAAACATACGTTCAAGCATTTGTCCAACAGGAGTATTTTGCCAAGTCCCTGAAAAATCTTCTGGCAACGGAAAATCTAAAAGGATAAATACTTTAGGAGAAAATTTGCCACACCCTTTGAAAATCTTTTTGCCTTGATACATGGGGTGGTGCTCTATACGCACATAAAGTTCTTCTAAAGAATTTACACTAGCAAAATCATTTTGCACATTCAATGGTTTTGTCTGTAATGCAGAAAACGAAAGAGGTTCTTGTGTAGAATTTGGCTTTTGAATTGATGGCTTTTCTGGAATTCTTCTTACAGAAGAAGGAACCTGTAAAACACGTTCTTGAACGACAGGCTTTTCTTCGATAGTTCGTGCAATAGAAACATTTGGAATGGTTTTCTTTTTAGGTAAACTCCAAGGCTCGTCAAAAAATATTTCTGCCGTTCCTAATTCTATTTGCGCTTCAAGATAATCCCTAAGTTCTTCTACATTCATTTAGTTTTTTCCAATTCTAAAAGAGTAAAACGCAAAATACCAAAAGCTAAATCTCGTTTTGAAGCCATTTGCAATTCAGGGACTGCACCACCTTTTTCTACTAAAGAAAAAGCCACATTATCTTTACCAAAGCCACTTTCTTTTGCCACTGGCATATTTAAAACCAAAAGGTCTGCCCCACTTTTCTCTAATTTTTCTTTAGCATGCAATTCCGGTTTTTCTGTTTCTAAAGCAAAGCCAACAACAACTTGTCCTTTTCTTTTTTGTGCAACCGAATCCCTTAAAATATTGGGGTTTGGGATTAAATCCAAATGAAGTTGACTTCTGCTATCTTTTATTTTTTCATTTGCTACTTCTGCCGGGCGATAATCAGCAACAGCTGCACAATGAACCAAAACATCATAGTCTTTTGCTCGGCTTAAAACGGCTTCATGCATTTCAATAGCACTTCTTACATTAACCACTTTTGAAAAACCAGGGGCCGCTACATCCATTGGACCACAAACCATAGTAACATCAAAACCAGCTTCATAAAAAACGCTTGCAATAGCCGTTGCTGTTTTACCGCTAGAACGATTAGAAATATAACGAACCGGATCAATTAATTCTTCTGTTCTGCCTGCTGTAATTAAAACTCGTTTTCCATTTTTACAAACATTCTTAACTTCTTTTGCATTTTTTAAGGCATTAAGAATTTCTTCTGGTTCTGCCATACGGCCTTCACCAGTTTCGCCACAAGCTAATTCTCCTTTAGGAGATTCTAAAACATGCACTCCATTTGCTTTCAAACGCTCTAAATTTTGTTGAACAGCAAAAGAAGAATACATAGTCACATTCATTGCCGGAGCAATCCACTTTTCGCCTGCACAAGACATAAAACAAAGCGAAACAGGGTCATCAGCAATTCCATTTGCAATTTTACCAATTGTATTTGCGGAACAAGGAGCAATTAAATAAAGGTCTGCCCAACGTGGAAAATCAATATGTTGAAATGGTCTTGCTTCTAAAGTTCCATTTTCCAAGTAAACAGGACATTTAGAAAGCGAAGCAAACGTCAATGGGGCTACAAATTTTGTGGCAGCAGAAGTCATCGAGACACGTACTTCAGCACCTTCCTTTTGTAACAACCTCAACAATGTGCAAGTTTTATAGGCAGCTATTCCACCTGTCACACCTAACAATATCTTTTTTCCGCATAAATTCATAAGAACAAAAATAAAAAATAATGACAACTCATAAAAAAAAGGAACCCGGTCCTTAGCCGGATTTCCTTTTTATGTTACTAATTCTTTAGTAATTAAGCCGCTTTTTCGTTAGCAACACTGCAACATTCAGAATGTTGGTGTTTAACGCGGTCACGAACTTCAGCCTTTTTGCCGTCGTTAAAACGATCTAATGTGCCTACCAAATAACCAGTAATACGGCGAATCCTTTCAAAACGGATTCCTTCACCAATAAGAGTTTCTTGTTTTTCCATAACACCATCCTTAAAATGTATAACTACAATATATATTGTTTTTTAAATCTTGGATACCCCAATATATAGAAAAATTTGTTTTTTACAAAAAAATGTATTTTTCTACCATTTCAAATGTAAAACATTGTTTACTTTTTAAAAATACCTTGACAAGTTGCAGCAAAAGATTTTTCTAAAAAAGAACATTAACGCCTTCCAAAGCGTCGCGTTTTACGAAAAGGAGTATCTCCATGGCTTTCACGAAAAGGCTTTTCTTTTTTACGAGAAACAGGTCTTTCTTCACGACGAGCTTTTGATTTTCCTCTTCTAGAAACTAAAGAATCTTGGCTAAAAGACCTTCTAACCACAAAATCTTTAATGCCTTTTGGGGCTTCTTCTGTCATCAGGCGGAATTTTGAAGGGTTTCCACGAATGGACATTTGTTCTAGAATCTGCAATAAAGCTTCTGGAACTGTTTCTGGTAATTCTACTGTACTGAATTTATCAAAGAGTTTAATACGCCCTATTTCGGCAGAAGAAATTCCCGATTCTCCAGCAATTGCCCCGACTATATCTCTTGGTGAAACATGGTGTTTGCGACCAACCCCTAAATAATAACGTAAAAAACCTTCTTCAATTCCATCTAAACCTTCTTTACGTTCTTTTCTAAGGCGTTTATTTTCTTCTGCACCAAGGCCAAACGTTTTTTCGGCTTTAAATTGTTTACCTCGTTCTTCTGCTGGTGGCAATTCTTGCATTTCTGGGAAAAGGGGCTGAGATTCTTGAGCAAGAGAAGTCAGAGTCGCCGCTAATTCAATCAAAGGAACTCCTGTTTCTTCTGCTAAATCCTGAACAAGTTCTTTAAACTTTTCGCCAGAACCTTTTGAAAGATTTTCTAAAACTTTTTTCTTAAACGATTCTACTCTTTTTTCACTTATCTGCAAGCCCGTTGGCATATCCATGGAAGCGATTGGTTGCCTTGTTGCTTTTTCTATCATTTTTAATAAACGCCTTTCTCTTGGCGTTACAAAAAGAATTGCATTTCCTGTTCTGCCAGCTCTTCCTGTTCTTCCAATACGATGCACATAAGATTCTGTATCATAAGGAACATCATAATTAACAACAAGCGAAATTCTATCTACATCTATTCCTCTTGCCGCCACATCTGTTGCTACAACAATATCAAGTTTTCCAAGTTTCAAACGATTTATGGTACGTTCCCGTAAAGTCTGCGCCAAATCACCTGAAAGTGGTGCAGCATTAAAGCCCCGGGCTTCTAATTTTTCTGCCACTTCCGCCGTTTCTTGTTTTGTTCTAACAAAAATTAAAATTCCATCAGCAGTTTCACTTTCTAATACTCGAGTCAACGCTTCTAACTTGTGTTGCGGGCGCACCATTATATAGCGTTGGTTAATATTTTCAACGGTTGCTGTTTTACCTTCTATCCGAACTTCTTCATACTCTCCAAGATAACGTTCTACAATTTGTCGAACCGCTTCTGGCATTGTCGCACTAAACAAAGCGCGTTGTGCTGTTTTTGGAATTTCTTTTAAAATAGATTCAACATCTTCCATAAATCCCATATCAAGCATTTCGTCAGCTTCATCTAACACAACGGCCTGAACACGAGCTAAAGAAACAGAACCTCGGCGGATATGATCTAAAAGGCGACCTGGAGTAGCAATCACTACAGAGATATTTCTCTTTAAAGCCTTTAATTGTACGCCAATATCTTGCCCACCATAAACGGCAAGCGTTCTGACTTTCGGGATAGCAACAGCAAATGATTGTATAGCTTCTGCCACTTGAATAGAAAGTTCTCTCGTTGGCGTTAAAACAAGCATTGCCGGGGTTGAATGAGAAAAGTCAAGCTTTGAAAGTAATGGCAAAGAAAATGCAGCGGTTTTTCCTGTTCCGGTTTGTGCTGTTCCTAAAAGATTTTTGCCTTTTAATAAAACAGGTATTGCTTTTTGCTGAATTGGTGAAGGGACTTCATAACCAGCTTTTTGAACAGCTTCTAAAACTTGTGGAGATAAACCCAAGTCTGAAAAATTCATTTCTTCCATACATAACTCCTCTGAGAACTGCGACTAACACCTGCACATTTCTCAAGAGTCGCTCGTTCAAATCTATGAGTGGTGCAATATAGAAACTTTCTTTCATAAACAAATGAATACGCTTTCTTCTTTTGTTAAAGTCTTGTCAATAAAAAAAACATTTACTAAATTCCTTCCCATCGGAGAGATGCCAGAGTTGGTCGATTGGGACGGACTCGAAATCCGTAGACTCCGCAAGGGGTCCGAGGGTTCGAATCCCTCTCTCTCCTTTAAAGCTTCGCTTTGCGAGGCTTTTTTTATTTTAATATTCATTTTAAAATAATTTTTAACCTTTTGAATCTTTTTATATTTGAGAAGAGGTTTCAAGGCCGTTTCAGGCATTCATTTTTATTTTTAGACTATGCTTACAAAACGTTTAATTATCTGCTTAGATGTCCGCGACAAAAAAGTCACTAAAGGTGTAAAGTTTAAAGGCAACATTGATATAGGCGACCCTGTTGAAATGGGAGCTCGTTACAGCGCAGAAGGCGTTGACGAACTTGTATTTTACGACATTACCGCTAGTGCCGAAAATAGGCCTTGCGATATTGAAATGGTTCGTGAAATCGCAAAAAATGTTTTTATTCCTTTTGCTGTTGGTGGAGGCATTCGCAACTTAGAAGATATGCGGGCCGTTCTTTTAGCCGGGGCAGAAAAAGTAAGCATCAATAGCCTTGCTGTTTTACACCCAGAAATTATTGAAGAAGGGGCTAAAGCTTTTGGCAACCAATGTATGGTTCTTGGAATGGATGTAAAAGCCGTTGAAAAAACAGAACAGATTCCAAGTGGTTATGAAGTTTACATACAAGGTGGCAGAAAACCAATGGGGCTCGATGCCGTTGAATGGGCTAAAAAAGCCGTGGCTCTTGGTATTGGAGAAATTTGCGTTAATTCTATTGATGCCGATGGCACAAAAGAAGGCTATGAATTAAACATTACTCAACAAATTGCCAAAGCGGTTCCGGTCCCTGTGATTGCTAGTGGTGGTGCTGGGATTCCTGAACACATTTCTGATTTATTTGCCAAAACCGATGCCGATGCAGCTTTGGTTGCTTCTATGGTTCATTTCGGAGAATACACCGTCCAAGGAATTAAAGAAGCTATGCAAAATGCAAACATTCCTGTTCGTCATTAGAGAAATTTTATGGAAAAGAATCTTGCAGAAGAAATCATCAATGCTGGCTTAGATGCCGGAGCTACATTTGTAGAAATTTTTGAAGAAGAATCTAGACATTCCTCTTTAACATTAAAAGACAAAGCTATTGAAAGCGCAACCGCCGGAACAAATTACGGCATTGGACTACGATTACTTTTTGGGACCGAAGTTCTTTACGCTTTTACAAGCGACAATTCTGCAAGTTCTCTGCACCAAATGGTAAAGGCTTTAACCTTTGGAAGAGTTCCTGGAAAAATTGTAAAACCTCTTGCTTTTTTACCCCAAAAAAATATCTGCGATTATTCCCAGAACCATTTTAAAGACCCAAGAATATTAGGCCAAGCCACTAAAATCAATTATTTAAAAATTGCCGATGCTACTGCACGAAGTATTTCGCCAAGCATTGTTCAAGTAAGCACATCTATCATAGATTCTTGTTCTAACATTTCTATAATAAATAGCGAAGGTTTAAATATTGAAACCAAAAGAGCTAGGTGCCGCGCTAATATTTTTGTGACTGCTGAAAAAGGCAACGAACGCCAAACGGCTCACGAAGCTCCTGGAGCTCTTGGTGGGTATGAATTTTTAGAGACTATTTCTTTTGAAGACCTCGCAAAAGAATCAGCAGAAAGAGCTCTTCGCGTTTTAGATGCAGGCTACATTAATGGTGGAAAAATGCCCGTTATCATGGGAAACGCTTTTGGAGGAGTTATTTTCCATGAAGCTTGTGGTCACCCTCTTGAAACAGAATCCATTCGAAAAAATGCAAGTCCATTCTGTGGGAAATTAGGCGAACAAATTGCTCACCCATGCTTAACAGCCATTGACGATGGGACACTTCAAGGTGTTTGGGGTAGCCTTGAAATAGATGATGAAGGAACTCCAACCGAACGCACCGTTTTAATTGAAAACGGCATTTTAAAATCTTATCTAAGTGATAGAATCGGAGCTGAACAAGTTGGAGTAAAAAGAACCGGAAGTGCTAGGCGCGAATCTTACCAATACGCTCCTGTTAGTCGCATGCGAAACACTTTTATCGCACAAGGCGACTCTTCTACAGAAGAAATGCTTGCAAGCGTTGATAACGGACTTTACGCAATAAAAATGGCTGGAGGTTCAGTAAACCCAGCCACAGGAGAATTCAACTTTGCAGTAGAAGAAGGCTATGCTATCCGTAATGGAAAACTAGCAGAGCCAGTTCGAGGAGCTACGCTCATTGGAAAAGGACACGAAATTCTTCCAAAAATCAGCATGGTAGGTAATGACCTTGAACTTGCTGCAGGAATGTGTGGAGCCTCTTCCGGAGCGGTTCCTGTTACGGTAGGCCAACCGACTTTGAAAGTAGATGAAATCTTAGTCGGCGGCCGTTAGAAATTAGCCAGTAATTCCTTTCACAAGGTCTGGTGCAAATTTCTGCAAGTAACCAATTGCAAGAATTACAATAACGATAGTAGGCAAAACCCACTTCAAGTAGAAACGGAATGCTTTAGCAGCAGGGAGTTTCCAACCCTTTCCAGTATTCACTTCGTTATAGAAATTTTCTTGTCCCCAACCATAGCGATGGTTACAGAACAAAATAAAGATTAAAGAACCAATTGGTAAAATAGTATTAGAAACTAAGAAGTCTTCTAAATCTAGCACGCCAGAACCAGCGCCAAAAGGTTCAAATCCAGAAAGCACATTAAAGCCCAATGCACATGGCAAAGAAAGAATAATAATAGCGATAATATTATACTTCACAGCCTTTGCGCGAGAACAATCTTTCAAATCCATCCAGAAAGCGACAATATTTTCAAACACCGCAATCAGAGTTGAAAGAGCTGCAAATGCTAAGAACAAGAAGAATAAGCTACCAAAGAAACGCCCGGCAGGCATAGCTTCAAAAACTTTAGGAAGCGTTACAAAAATAAGACCTGGACCTTGACCTGGTTCTAAATTAAAAGCAAAGCAAGCTGGAATAATAATCATACCAGCCATTAAAGCCACGAAAGTATCCAACAAGCAAATATTAGCAGCTTCTTTAGTCAAAGAATGAGTTTTATCAATGTAGCTACCAAAAATACTCATTGAACCGATACCGATACTCAAAGTAAAGAAAGATTGACCAACAGCCGCAAATAGAACTTCTGCCAAATTATTATCGCCACCTAAGCGAGAAAAATCAGGAATCAAATAGAACTTAATCCCTTCCATAGCCCCAGGAAGAGTTACGGCACGAATCACCAAAAATACGAGTAAAACCAAAAGGCAAATCATCATTTTCTTCGTGATTTTTTCAACGCCTTTCTGTAAGCCTAGTGAAACCGTTCCAAGCCCAAGAACCACAGCAACGACCATCCAGAAAATCATCAAAGAAGGGTTTGCAAGCATATCGCCAAAAGCTTTACCGCTACCGCCTTCATAATTCAGCAAATCGCCCATTGTCACAAGACGATAGAAATAATAAATCATCCAACCAGTAACCGTTGTGTAAAACATCATCAGCAAATAGTTACCAGCAATCATCATATACTTTGCCACATGCCATTTTGTCCCTGGTTTTTCAAGAACTTCAAAACTCTTCGCTAAACCACGGCGAGAAGCACGACCAACCGAAAATTCAGCAATCAAAATAGGAAGGCCAAAAACAAGCAAAAAGAACAGGTAAATTAAAACGAAAATACCGCCACCATATTCACCTGTAATGTAAGGAAAGCGCCAAACGTTACCAAGTCCGATAGCGCAACCCGCAGAAATCAGCAAAAACCCTAAACGGGAACTAAATTTTTCTCTGGAATCCATAATTTTCCTTTTGGTTAAATCAATAAAGTAAAGATAATTTGTATTTTCCAATTTTTGATTTTCATTTTCAAAACACGAGCATTAATCCGAGTTTATTAACAATTCATCGTCTTTTTTAGGGCGTTCCCCAGCAAAAATTCAAAAAAAAAACACACACAACTGGGGCCGGGCCCTTGCGTTATCACGCGGCAAAAACAAAAAAACATCACACTGCCGCGTGTCCGTTCAGCCGCGGAAAAATAAAAACAAGAATTTCCGCGTCCGAATGGCAAAGCCACTACGGTCCCTAACGCAAAAAAGCCTCGGCGGGTACCGAGACTTAAAAATGGACGATATTGGACTCGAACCAATGACCCCTACCATGTCAAGGTAGTACTCTAACCAGCTGAGCTAATCGTCCGAAATGTAACCCAATGATAGAAAGAGTTATACTGAATGTCAAGGGCAGGCAATAAAAATTAGACGCACCATGCTAAGCATTTGGGCTAGCTAAAGACGAAAGGTAACGTTCGCCAGTATCTGGTAAAATAACGACAATATTTTTGCCTTCATTTTCTTCTTCTTTTGCTAACGCAAGAGCAGCAACAAGCGCGGCTCCTGACGAAATTCCAGCGAGAACACCTTCTGTTTTTGCCAATTCCTGAAGCATAGCAAAAGCATCAGCATCATCTACCGCTACAATTTGGTCAAAAATATCCTCATCCAAAACATCAGGAACAAAGCCCGCCCCGATACCTTGAATCTTGTGAGGGCCAGGTTCTCCTCCAGAAAGTACTGCCGAAGAAGATGGTTCAACAGCAACTACTCGGATATCTGGATTTTGCATTTTCAAATAAGCACCAGTTCCACTCAATGTTCCACCAGTCCCGACACAAGCCACAAAAATATCGACATTACCTTCTAAAGCATCAAAAATTTCTGGGCCAGTCGTTGCCAAATGCGCCGCTGGGTTTGCTGGATTTACAAATTGTCCTGGAACAAAACTATTAGGGATTTCCGCAGCGAGATTTTTTGCTTTTTCTATTGCCCCAGCCATACCTTTAGCGCCTTCTGTCAAAACCACTTCGGCGCCATAAAGACTCATAAGCATTCTGCGTTCTATACTCATAGTTTCTGGCATCACAATTATTGCCTTATAACCTCTTGCCGCACAAAGCGCACAAAGTCCTATCCCGGTGTTACCAGATGTAGGTTCAATAATTACAGCACCTGGCTTGATTTTACCAGAACGTTCCGCTTCATCAAGCATTGCTTTAGCCACTCTATCTTTTACAGAACCCGCCGGATTATTCATTTCAAGTTTTGCAAAAACATTGGCTTTTAAAGCTTTTTTCTGTTTTAATTGCAAAAGTTCTAAAAGAGGAGTATTCCCAATCAACTCATCAATCGATTTAAAAATTTTAGACATATCTTATATCCTAAAAATTTTATCCCACAAAAACAAGATGCCATTAAAAATAGATAAAATCTTAAAATTACCAAATATCCCTATTATTTTTCAACTTATCCGAAACACAAAAAATCATCTGTGGCTCTTTGTAAAAAAAAAGCATATTTGGAATATGAAAAAGACGTTTTGGTTTCTTTTGTTTTTAGGAGCATCATCTGCTTTTGCAAAAGCCGACTCTTTGGAAACATTAAAAAATATTGAATTAAAAGAACCAACACTTAATTCCATTTCTACAGAAATTCAGACTATTCCTTCTAGAGAGCTTCGTCCCAAACTCCCAGGACTCGTTCCTTTTTTAGAAATTATTGGTCAAAATGTGTTAGTCTGGGGCTGGGATTACTTTATTTTAGAAAAAGATTATGCCAAAATTTCTCTTGATGTCTGGGAAAGAAACTTAAATGAAGGCTGGACTTGGGATGACAACCATTGGGCTATAAACTTTTTTGGCCACCCTTACCAGGGCTCTTTTTACCATGTAGCAGCTCGGTCTTCTGGTTTTGACTTTTACCCAAGCCTTTTATTCAGTGCATTTGGTTCGTGGACTTGGGAATATTTTGCCGAACAAGAATATCCTTCTTTTAATGATTTCGTAGTTACAAGTGTCGGTGGTTCTCTTTATGGTGAAATGCTCTTTCGCCTTTCTCAACGTTTACTTACAAAACCAGACCCAACATGGTTTGAACAAGGTCAATCTTTTGTATTACACCCTTTGAGTTTTCTCCATTGGAAAGTGGCTGGTCCTCGTTCAAACAACCCTGGTTATTTTCCTATTGCATATTCTCTTGCACTTGGTGGTGGTTATCGTTTTGGAAGTGATTATCGTTATGATAAAATGCCAGCAGAAAGGCTCGATGACGATTGGGAAGAAATCAATGCTTCTGCTACTTTTATGTTGACTTATGGATACCCTGACAGAAAAATCAAAAAACCTGTTGATTACTTTACTGTATATGCCCGCTATGAATATGGACAAGAAAATCAACTTTTTGCAATGAATACATCGGCCAAACTTTTAAATTATAGCCAAAGTAATTACAAGGATTCTTGGTTTGATATTGGCATGTATCTCAATTTTGATTCTTATTATGGTGATTTAGCCAAAATGGGCAATCTCTCTTTAGGAATTGGACTTGATTTAAATATTCCTCTAACACAAAATATCCAAATGCGTTACAAAGCAGAACCTGGTTTTATATTTTTAGGTTCTGCAGATTTCAATTATGATGAATTATTAGAAGAAATTATTCCTGATTATGAAGTCACAAGAGAATACCAATACAACTATGGAGCTAGGTATTTTACTTCTATACATTTTAAGTTCTTTGAAAAAATAAATGTAAACGACCGCTTTAATATAAATCTAATGAAAACCATGCCTAATTCAGAACCTCATTATGGCGCTCACGGCTATGATATTATTGGCACAAACGAACTTTTTGCAGAATACCTTTTTACCAAAAATGTCGCTCTTGGTATTCGATTAGACTCTTACTTCAAAATAGCGGCTTACACCGGAGAATACTTCGAACCAATGTCCAGGACATTTCATTCCGTGGGCTTTTACAACCGCCTTAAATTTTAAACTTTTTAAAATATTAAAGGCTGCCTAAATTTTCTGGATTCAAAGGAAGCAATTCTTCAACAACAAAAACGCCGTCTTTACGAATCAAGACATCATCAAACCAGATTTCACCACCACCCTGTTCTTTGGCCATCATTAAAACCATATCCCAATGAATAGCTGATTGATTCCCGTTAGGAGCTTCTTCATAACATTGGCCTGGGGTAAAATGGATACTGCCTGCAATTTTTTCATCGAAAAGAATATCACACATTGGCTTTGTAATAAACGGATTAAACCCAATAGCAAATTCGCCTACATAACGAGCGCCTTCATCAGTATTTAAAATTTTATTCAAGCCTTCTGTATCAGAAGATGTGGCTTCTACAATTTTTCCGTTTTCAAAAACAAGGCGAACATTTTCAAAACGCTTGCCTTCGTAAACTGTTGGAGCATTGTAATGGATAACGCCATTAATACTATCACGAACAGGTGCTGTATAAACTTCGCCATCTGGAATATTCATGTTGCCGCAGCAAGGTACAGCAGGGATATCACGAATACTAAATGAAATGTCTGTATCCTTTGCAATTAAACGCACTTTATCAGTTCGGTTCATTAATTGCACCAAGGCGTCTGCAGCTTTTGACATTGCAGGATAATCAGCAAGGCAAGCTTTGAAATAGAAATTTTCAAACGCTTCTGTACTCATCCCAGCACTTTGCGCCATAGATGGATTTGGCCAGCGTAAAATGCACCAACGGGTTTTATTCACTCGCCAATTCAAAACTTCTTTGCGAATTTTTCTATACATTGCCATTTTTTCTGCAGGAACATCACTCATTTCTAAAGAGTTTTCTGAACCGCGAATCGCAATATATGCCTGCATTTGCTTCATTTGTATCAAATCCAAATCAGCTTCTTCTTGCAAAGCTTTTTCACTGACTCCAAGCAAGCGTTCTCTTTGAATTCTAGAATCAGTGTGTTTCAAAAAAGGATTCCCTTTAGCCGCATAAACTGCTTTTATCAATTCTACCGCAAGAGCACTTGGAGTATCAATTGTTTCAATTAAAATATTATCGCCTTCTTTTAATTGAACGGCATTTTGAATTAACATTTCTGCAAGCTTTGTAATTCTTGGATCGGTAAACATACTTACTCCTATTTTTACTTTCTTGGAATTTCTGAGATATGCGTTTCTAACCAAACAGCATCTTTCCAAGCACGTTCTGCTTCTGCGGCCCAAAATGATTCAGAAAAACTTTCAACTATTTCACGATATTTAGAAACCGCTAAACGAAAATCTCTACGTTCACGATAAATATTACCCATTTGCAAAAGAACAAATGCTCGGTCTTCATCTTGCAAACCTTTTTCTAAAAGTTCTTTGTAAAAAGAAAGGGCTTCAGAAAGTTTCTTTTGTTTAAACAAAGCATTTGCAGATTCTATGCTTAAAGGTAATTCAGCAAGTTCTTCTTTTGCCTTTTGTTCTTTTACAACTTCTACTTTTTCAACACTTTCTGTAAGGACTTTTTCTTCTTTTGGGGCTTCTGCTTTTACTGCTTCTACAACAGGTTCTGCGACTTTTTCTGGTTCTTTAAGTGTTTCTTTTTCTTCTGGCTTTTTTTCTTCTACTTTCACTTCTGGTTTAGCTAGCGATTTCCCTTCTAATTCATCTAAACGAACCTTAGCCTTTTCTTTAGCAGAAACATTTGGAGTCAAACGAATATATTCTTTTAATTGTTCAATTTCTGCTGATTTTTTTCCTTGTTTTTTATAAATCAAACTCAAGTAATAATGTGCATTATAACCTAGTTCTGGGTAATCAAAAGCTCTTTTAAGATTAAATTCAGCCTTATCGAGTTCTCCTAATTCATAGCGACCAGCGCCAGCAAAATAGTAAGCCCCAGGGTTTCCTGGTTGTTGGCGTAAAACTTCTCTCCATAAAGCAGCTGCTTCAGAATACTTTTTACTTTCAAATAATTGGCGACCTTTAGTAAAAGACGGGCCATCATAAGTAAATCCTGTTTCTTTTACCTGTTGTTCTTCTACTTTAGCCGTTTCCTTTACTATGGGTTTGGATTCTATTTTTTCTTCTTTTACTTTTTCTTCAGTTACTGCTTTAGCAGCAACCACTTTTTCTTCTTTAGGTTCTTCAATCTTTGGCGCTTCTACGACAGGTTCTTCTGCTGGTGTTTCTATTGCTGGGGCCTCTATAACTTTATTTTTAGGATCTTTGGCTCGTTCCGCTTCAGCTTGCGCTTTATCTCCAAGCAATTCATAAATTCCTGCAACACCTTCATAAGCAGCACTCATTGAAGGTTGCTTTTGATAAGCCAAACGGTAATTCGCCATAGCTCGGCCATAATCTGTTTTCTTTACATAAACTTCAGCAGCCGCAAAATAAGCTTCTGCTGCTAAAGCATTATCAGGATTACTAGCAAGAACAGCGCGAAACTCAGCAATTGCTTTGTCATATTCACCGGCCTTAGCAAAAATTTTCCCTTGTTCTATACGAGGGTCACTCGCAAAAAGAAGACCCGTTAAAGAAAGAACGCCTAGAATCCAATTTATTTTTTTCATGCTCATTTCCCTAAAATAATAATTCCTCTCGTAGAAAATCACCTTGTCGGATTATAGTTATTCATTAGTACCATAGCAAGAGCAACACACAACATGACAACACCACCAACAATCACTTGTTCTCTATGGTCATATTCTCGTTTCACATAACCAGGGTTCTCTTCATTTTGTTCCTCTAATGTCGGCGGTGTAATTTTTATTGAATCTACGTTTCCATAAGCATCAGCAATTTCAGCATCGGTCATATTCAAAGTACTGATATAAAGAGAATCGTAAACATCTGCAGAAAATCCTTTACAAGGTAAAGCCAAAAAGCTCACTAACAAAACACCTAGAAAAAGGAAATTCCGCAAAACAGATTACTCCGCAGCCAATTTATCAAGAATTTGGTTTACTAGCCCTGGGTTAGCCTTACCGCCAGATTTTTTCATAACCTGGCCCACAAAGAACCCTTTCATTTTAGGATTATTACCACTCTTGAATTCAGCAAATTGCTTTTCATTAGCAGCAATCACTTCTCGGACAATCGGTTCAATTGCAGAAACATCTGTAACTTGAACAAGCCCTTTTTCCTTAATAATCTTTTCTGGATCTTCGCCGGTTTCAAACATTTCTGCAAAAACCTGCTTTGCAATTTTTCCACTAATCGTATTATCGGCAATCAAGTTTACTAAAGTAGCTAGTTGCTCTGGTGTAATTTTTACAGCAGCAAGACCGCCTTCCAATTCCTTAACTTCACGAAGCAATTCAGAAATCACCCAGTTCGCTAAAATCTTTGGCGTTTTACAATTTTTCGCAGCTGAATCAAACCATTCGCTCACTTCTCGTTCAATAGTTAAAACTTGAGCATCATAAGCAGTCACACCGTATTCATTCACAAAACGTTCACGGCGAGCATCCGGAAGTTCGGGCAAAGTCTTTCTAATATTTTCTACAAATTCTGGAGAAGTGACCAAGCGAACCATATCAGGCTCTGGGAAATACTTGTAATCGTGAGCATCTTCTTTAGAACGAATAACTATCGTCTTATTTGCATTTGGGTCAAAACGCTTGGTGCATTGTTCTACTTCTCGTCCGGCATCTAAAGTCACAGTCTGAAGCATAATTTCTGCATACAACGCTTTTTCCAAATTAGTGAAACTGTTCAAGTTCTTAATTTCACAACGAGTTCCAAATGGAGCATCTTCAGAAGCGCGTAACGAAATGTTTCCATCACAACGCATATTTCCGTTTTCCATATTCGCATTTGAAACCTGAGTGTATTCAAGAATCTGTTTAATTTTTTGAAGAGCAAGAACCGCTTCTTCTGGACTACGAATATCTGGTTCTGTTACAATTTCACAAAGAGGCGTTCCACAACGATTCGCATCAAAATGACTAGAGGTTGGGCTCATATCGTGCACAAGTTTCCCAGCATCTTCTTCCATGTGAATACGAGTGATTCCGATACGCTTTACCGTTCCGTCTTCAAGAGTCACTTCAATCCAACCATTTTTACAAATTGGGTGATCATAAACAGGAAGGCCGCCTGTCTGGGTAATTTGGTACCCCTTTGGCAAATCAGGGTAAAAATAATTTTTGCGCGTCCACATCGCGTTTAAATCTATTTCACAGTTTAAAGCTAAACCAAGACGAATCGCATATTCAACAGCCTTACGGTTAGGAACAGGCATTGCACCCGGCATCCCAAGACAAACTGGGCAAACATGTTTATTCGCTGTTGTATTCACTTCTATTTCGCACCCACAAAACATTTTGGTGCGAGTAGAAAGCTGACAATGAATTTCAAGACCAATTACAGGAAAATATTTAGCCATAGGGACTCCAAAATTATTCACACAAAATATAGAAAAAGTATTCCCCCCCCACTAAAGAATGGACGCTTTTCAAAAGAAATAAAACAATATTTAAATAAACTCTCCGCACGCGGCTATGTCAACTCGCACAAGTGCAGTTGCCGCGACTCTCGCTTGTAGCGTTTTAAACAAAACAGCCCAAACTTTTAATCAGGCATTGAATCATTAATGGCGTAAAATTCATCAAGATGTTCAAGAAGAATATCTACAAGGCTAGCTTCAAATTGACGGCCTCGTTCTTCTTGATAAAGAGCGATTACCTGTTCTCTACTCCAAGGGCGCTTATAACAACGCACATTAATCAAGGCATCAAAAACATCTGCCACAGCACAAATTCTGCCAGCAAGTGGAATTTCATCACCAGAAAGCCCTAATGGGTAACCTTTCCCATCTATCCGTTCATGGTGAGAAAAGGCTATTTCTGCCGCTAATCGCAACAGTTCGCACTTTGAATGGCTAAGCATTTCATACCCTAACCGGGAATGATTTTTCATAACGGCATATTCTTCTGGCAAGAATTTTCCATTTTTATTCAAAATTTCATCAGGAATACCAATTTTTCCTAAATCATGCATCGAAGAAGCCAAACGAATTTTTTGCGCCATACCCTCAGAGAGCCCGGCATATTTTGAAAGCGTATAGCACATTTCTGCGACACGTTTTACATGGTTTCCGGTTTCAACACTACGGCATTCTGCTGCCGCACCAAGAATCAAAGTAATTTCTTCTTGTGTCCTTTCTAATTCTTGGAAAAGCATTGCAGATTCCAAAGACTTTGCTGAATACACTGCTGTCAACTGAAGAAATTTCAAATCATCTTTTGAAAACTGTGTTCCACCCACTTTATTTATGGCTTGAAAAACACCCATCACTTCGCCAACAGAATTCTTAAACGGAACAGTTAAAACAGCTTTTGTTCTATAACCGCTATTTTTATCCACGCTAGAATCAAAGCGAGAATCATTATAAGCATCTTCGATTAAAAGAGGCTCATTATTTGCATAGGAATAACCCACAAAACCAGCTGTAATCGGTATTCTTATTTCATCACAGCCATGAGCTACTTTAGTCCACAATTCTTTTTTATCAGAGGAAACAAGCCACAATGAACAACGTTCTGCAAGAACTAATTCGCGCCCAAGGTCAGCAATAAGTACAAGTAAAGAATCTAACTGTTTTGCTTCAGCTATTTTAGGAACATAAGAAAACAAGATACCCAACAATTCAGCATCAGAACGGTTTACATTCGTTTTTTCTAAACTCATACTTATCCATTACATCTGAAATTTCAAAACATTCTTTCCCAGAACATTGAAACTATTTTTTTAATGAACTTTCTAAAAATAAAATCTTTTAAGAAAAAAACATACTACTAATTCTAGTTTAATCTCTTTTTTTAAAAGAAAAACAAAAACTTTGAGTACAAACAAAACTTTTTGCAAAAATCATATTTCTAAATCGCCAAAAAAAACATTTTTGACACCTTCAGGTGTTTTTAACGCAAGGCTCCCGTTTTCATTTATCCCTAAAAGAATCCCTTCTAATTTCTTTTCACCTTCTACAATGCAAACTCTATTACCTAAAAATAAATCCATTTTTTTCCATTTCTCAAGCCAAGGTTTAATACCTTCTTTTTGAAAACTTTCAAATGCATTTTCTAAAGTCAAAACTATTTTTTGTAACAAAATTTCTCTATTCCAATTTTTTCCTGATAAAATAGAAAGGCTTGTGGTTGGTCTATCAATTAACATCAATTCTTCTCTAGAAACATTCACATTAAGACCAACACCAACGGATAATTTGTAAGAAGAATTTACAGATAAAACTTCTGCTATAATCCCACCTAATTTTTCCCTATTTACCCAAATATCATTTGGCCACTTTACATTGACTCCCACAATACCCAAATCTTTTAACAATTCCGCTATTGCTATAGCCGTTACTTGCATAAAAAGAGGAGCTTGTGACAAAGAAACTCCATTTAACGGCAACAAAAAATTGAAATAAAGATTTTTATTATATGGTGAAATCCAATTCCGTAAATGACGACCTTTGCCTTTTTTTTGTTCATTGGCAATTATTAAAGTTCCATCTTTCAATAAATGCACACTTCGTTTCATTTCAGCATGCGTGCTATCTAAAGATTCCGACAAAATCGCCGGTGCAGAAAACAAGCCCTGGATATTCCACAAATCAAATGAAGTTTCTATCATTGATCCGCTTTTTCCTCTTCAAGTTCCTTTAAAGCTTCTTCAGGGTACAAACGAAAAAATTCTCGTTTTCTATCTTCAAATAACAAAAGCATTCTTTCTTGTTCAAATTCTTCTCTGTCAATATTTTGCATAAAGAATTCATCACGAGCAAAATCACGCGTTGTCATAAGCTTTTTCATTTCATCGCTTACATCAACATCAGTCCAAAGAATGTAATATGAACCTACCGGAATATCTCCAAAAATATCCACATTCAACTTAATATCATCTGATTTTGTTGAATCAACCACTTCTACTTTTGTAGTTCTTTTTTCTGGCCTGAAAATAGCCGGTTCTTGCGCCCAAAGCACACTAAAAGAGAATGCTACGATAATTAATAAAATTGGTTTTAAAATTTGCATAAATACCTCTCTGCCACAATATACGGAATTCTTTATAGCGCAAGAGGCATCCAAGGCTTAACATTTTCAATATTCAAAAGTGCGTGTTCTTTTTCACGCCGAATAGCCGCAGCAGCAATCATAGCACCATTATCTGTACTTAACGAACGTTCTGGAAAACAAAGACGAATCCCACGCGGAAGGCAATATTTTTCTAAAAGTTCCCGCAAACGCATATTAGCACTCACTCCACCACCAACAACAAGCGTTTTCATTCCTGTCTTTTTTAAAGCCCAAACAGTTTTTGAAACAAGAATATCAACAATTGATTCTTCAAGAGAAGCACAAATATCGCCTAAATTTTCCTGTATGTATTCTGTAGAATGGGATTCCACATACCGCAAAACAGCTGTTTTAAGCCCGCTAAAAGAAAATTCTGCATCTGCTTTACCTTTTAACGCTCTGGGGAAATGGTGAAATTTTCTGTTTTTCCCGACTGCTAATTTGCCAATCGTAGCACCCGCTGGGTAACCTAATCCAAGAAGTTTTCCACATTTATCAAAAGCTTCACCTGCGGCATCGTCTCTTGTGCGCCCAATAGCAGTGTATTTAAAGCCAGGTTCTTCTAATATGAGTTCTGTATGTCCGCCAGAAACAGTCAAAGTTAAAAAAGGAGGTTTTAAATCTTGTGCAGAAAGCCAAGCCGCAGCTAAATGTCCTTCTAAATGATTAATTCCATAAGCCGGCACGCCTAAATCTAAAGCTAAGCCTCGAGCAAAACTAGCCCCCACTAAAAGAGGTCCCATTAAACCAGGGCCTGCAGTAAACGCAATGGCATCAATATCTGAAAATGTCACCCCAGCCATTTTAATTGCTTCAGAAGCTATTCCATAAATTTTTTTTAAATGCTCGCGTGCAGCCACTTCAGGAACAACTCCGCCAAAAACTGCATGCTCTTGAATCTGACTATATAGCGGATTTGATAAAACCCGCACTTTATCTCCTTGCTCTAAAACAGCACATGCTGTTTCATCACAACTAGATTCTATCCCAAGCCAAATCACGGAGCCTCCGAAACACTTTCACCTTGAACTGCCAACGAATCTTTTCTTTCTAATAAACTGAAGTTTTCAGGTCGAATCTGAAGTCCTTTTATATTTTTAGAAAAGCGAACTGAAGCCGGCAAAGATTCAGTATTTTCGATAGCAAAACGACTAAATTCAATAAACAAATCAAGTTCTTCAAAACGAATTTCTTTCAAAACTTCTTTTCCGCCTACAATTTCTACTTCTGCAAATGCTGGTTCTAAAGAATATTTCGTTTTATCATAAACGCCTATCAAATGAACAGGAACCTTTTCAAAAGTTTTTGTTGCGATTTCTTGAACAAATAATTCTACTTGAACAATAGAATCTTTAAGTTGTACATAAGCAGGCAAGCTATCTGATTGTATTTCTAAATCAAACTTTGAATTTTTCGTTAAATCCTTATGGTTTGATGTTTTTGTATAAAGATACTCTAACGCCATTAAAGTGGCTCTAGCACCAGAAACTTCTATTTCTTGCGGACTGATTTTTGGTGTTTCAACAAATGTATAACCAGAAGCACACTCAAAATCTGCCTGCAAACGAACTGGTATTTTCCGAACCACTTTAGTATCAAATTCCACATCTAACGAACGAATTCTGTCGCCTTCAACATATTGCACATTCGGGTGATCCGGGGCATAAAAATTTTCTTGTGAAATCGTAAAATGACTCCAACCTTGTTCAACATCCTGAGCATTAACCACCACAGAAATTCCATCTTTATCGGCACGCACTCGCAACAAATCTAAAACATAACCAGAAACTTGAATAGAAATCATTTTTGGAGGAGTTGAAACAATCGCTAAAACTTCTGGAACGCGAGAAACCACAAGTGGCACTTCCATAGTCAAAAGGAATTTCTGCTGAGAAAGCACAAAAAACCAAAAACCAATGGCAAAAAGTAATGCGACTATTTTTAATTTGAAATTTCTCATAATAGGTTAAAACAAAAATCCTTTTCTAAAGACTCTTAAAATGTAAAAAAGATACAGATAAATTCTTCACAAAATCCCAAGAATTTATATATTCTCCATTCGTGAGCCAATTATTCTACTTAATTTCTGAATCTTTTTCAGGTTGGAAAGAACACCGTATGGTTGTATTTCCAGCTCTTGTAACCATTTTCCTTTGTTCTGTTCTATTATGCGTAGCACTCTTTACCTTAAGAGCAAGCAACAGAATTCTCCAAACTGAAGGTTCTTTTTACACTATTGATGTTTTTTTAAAAGATTCTGTTCCACAAGAAGAAATCAAACTCATTGAAAAAAAATTAAAAACAGAAAAATGGCTTGATTCGCTTTCTTTCATAAGTAAAGAAGAAGCTCTCAAAATATTTCAAAGAAATTTTTCTGCCGAAATGCTAGAAATGGTAGATGAAAATCCTTTACCTGCTTCTTTTAAACTCACGATGAAGAAACGTTACTGGAATCCTGGAATTTTAGAAGAATGGATTGGAATTCTAGAACGTGATGAACATTTTGAAGCTGTACAAGCACCTCTCACTTGGGCAAAATTGTTAGCTGATTGGAAAGGGAAAATTTACTTTTTCCCTATCCTTGGGATTTTCCTTTTGCTATTCACTCTAGTTCTCATTATCGGAAACGCCATTCGTCTTTCGCTCTATTCTCGAAAGAATCTCGTTGAAAATATGAAATACACCGGAGCTAGTCGCTTTTTTATAGAATTTCCGTTTGTATTAGAAGGTTTATCTTTAGGGTTTCTTGGAAGCTTAGTTGCCGCATTTTTAAGCATTATTTCTTTAGAAACTATTAGCAGACATTTTCCAATTGTTCATGGAATATTTGAAGGCTATCTTTTGCCTGTCGGAGTTACTATTGTTTCCGTATCCTTTCTTTCTGCTTTAGTCAGTCTATTTTCTGTAAGGCGTTTTCTTTTAAAAGATAAAGGAGCTAATAATTGAAACGCCTTTGTTTTCTTTTACTGCTAGCTCTTTCTATAAACTTATTTTCGGCGCCACCGAAAACAGAAGTCCAGTTGAAAAAACAACGCAGTGAACTTAAAAAGTTAGAAGCCGATTTAGCTAAACGTAGAAAGCAACTTGAATTACTGAAATCAGAAGAAAAAAGTGTTCTTTCTACAATTTCTCTCTTAGACCAAAACCTGAACCGTACCCAAGAATACCTTAATGCCTTAGTGACTAACGAACAAAATATTAAAGAAGAAATCCATCGTTTAGGCAATGAACTAGAACTGCTAGCTTCTGAAATACATACTTTACAAACCGCAATGCTTCAAAGGATAAGAATACTTTATATCAAAGGCGAATATGGAAAAGCAGAAACTCTCTACAAACTTCTTATCCAAAAAGAAAATCCAAGTCATCTAGCTTATATGGTGCATCGCTTACTCACTGCAGACAAAATCAAAATCGAAACTCTAAAAAAAGCATTAGAAGAGTATGACATCAAAAAGAAACAAGAAATGTCTCATTTAAACGAGTTAAAAAAAATACATACCAAAAAAGAAATCGAACAAAAAAGTCTTGAGCAACAAATCAGTGGCCAACAGACTATGTTACAAAGTTTAAAAAACGACCAGGAATTACAACAAAAAGCTTTAAAAGAATTTGAACGAAATCAAAAAACTATGCTTTCTCTTATCAAGAAACTTGAAGAAAAAAGAAAACGAGAATTAGAGCAAGCCAAAAAGAAGAAAAAAGAACCTCCCAAAACCCCTGATAAAAAAACTCCAAAACCAGCTATTACTCCTGAAGTCGCTTTCCCTAAATGCTTACCTCTTGAAGGGGAAATTATTAGCCAATATGGTTTTCAGGAACACCCTGTTCTCCACATTCGAACCAAAAATCTCGGTGTTGAAATTCGTGCGAAAAAAGGCGCTAAAGTCAAAGCTGCCGCTCATGGAACAGTTGCTTTAGTTTCAGAAATTGATGGTCGTGGTCCTTCTGTCATCATAGAACACCCAAATGGCATTTTTTCTGTTTATGGGCATCTTGTAGAAACAAAAGTAAAAGAAGGCGATCAAGTAAACAACTGTCAGGAAATAGGAATTGCCGGAGACATCGCTTCTTTAAATGGGATAAAACTATATTTTCAGGTAAGCGCAGGGACAGAACCTCTGGACCCGCTTGAATGGGTAAAAAACTAATGATTGCATACGACATACAAAGCTCGGATTCTCAAAAAGCTTCCACTCAGAAGCTTATCGCCGCTTTATGTGAAGAACGATTCCCTCAAGCATTATTGATTGATGGACCTAAAGGGATTGGAAAAAAGAAACTCGCTATGCAAATTATGCAAGCACTTATGTGCACGCACCCCGAAAAAAGACCTTGTGGAAATTGTTTTGGTTGTAAACTAGCCCTAACCCCTGGAGCTTCAGAAAATTGGCTTATACCATTAACAACTGAAGAAACCAACAAAAAAACTGCTATAGAAATTTCTTCTAAAAGCAAAGCCGAAACGAGAGAATCTATTACTGTTTCTTACATAGAAAAAATTTTTCAAAACCCTTACGACATAAATTATTTAGCTTCTGGCGCAATTATCAATGTGGAATTAATCCGCTCTTTAAATGCTCGTTTTTCATTAAAAGAAAATGCAGTCCGTTGTGTGATAATTCCTGAAGCTGAAAAAATGAATATTCAAGCTGCCAATGCTTTTTTAAAAACTCTTGAAGAAGTACCTAAAAATACTTACTTCATTTTGACGACTATTTCTAGGGATTTATTATTAGCTACAATCCGCTCTCGTTGTTCAGCAATTCGTTTAGAACATCTAGAAAACGATGAACTCAAAAAAGAATTTTTTAACGCTACACAAAAAGAAATATCCCCTGATGTTTTAGGTTTTGCTTTAGGTTCTCTAGGCCGCGCACTTTTCTTTGATGAATTAGAAGAAACATTAACGCCTGTTGCGTTGAATATGATTACAGATTCTTTTCAGAAAAATTTTTCAAATATTATTTTCCAACTTCAAGATACGTTTTTAAAATCTCAAAAAGACAGTGCAGGGCTTGAAACTATTTTAATCTTTTTAGACGTTTTAAATTTCATTCTTACCGACATCACTCGTTACCAATCTGGAGTGAATTTAAGAATGCCAATAGTTTCTTCTAAATTGCCAAAAGAAATTCTTGAACAAATGACTCCCACACTTGTTCAAAATGCTTTATTAAAAGTTCAAGATACTGCAAAAAAAATTGCTGATAAAATAACAAGCCCGCAAATAGCTTTAACAGCTCTTGCCATAAGACTTTTTGATGGAGAACGTTAATGTTAGATTTAACGGCTTCTTCACTTGCAAATTCTCTTAATGTGCCACACCTAGTTGCACGTATTGCTGTATCAAGAGGAATAAAAACCGTTTCCGAATTCCATGCTCTCCTTTATGGCAAAGAAAGTAGCGTATTAGACCCATTCAGTATGTTTGGAATGAAAGAAGCTATTGAATGGATTTTAAAAGTTAAAGAAAGCAATGAGTCCCTTTTTATTTTTGGTGATTACGATTTAGATGGATTAAGCAGTGTCGCCCTTTTAGTACGCGGTTTATCCTCTTTAGGCATTTCTGTCAAATGGCGGCTTCCCAATCGTTTCGGCGCTGGCTATGGTCTTTCTATTGACGCTATTGACGAAATGCTTTCTGCAGGAGCGCAAAAACTCATCACTGTTGACACAGGCATAACAGCCAATGCAGAAATTGCTTACGCAAAAGAAAAAGGCCTTTGTACAATGGTTATCGATCACCACCAACCTTCTGGCGAAGGACTCCCTTGCTGTGATGTTCTTTTAGACCCACACCAAGAACAAGATTCCTATAAAAACAAAGACCTCTGTGGAGTTGGCGTTGCGTATAAATTTTTATGCGCTCTTTATTCTACATTGAATTTAACACTTCCAGAAAATTTTTTAGAACTAGTAGCGTTAGGAACTTTAGCTGACTTAGTTCCAATGACTCCAGAAAACCGTTTTTTCACCCGAACGGGCTTGCTAAAAATGTGGGAAAGTCCTTTTCCTGGGATAAAAGAAATTTGCCATTCTCAACTACAATTCCCTCAATTTATGGGAGCGCAAGGAATCATTTTTAAAGTAGCCCCTCTTTTAAATGCACCAGGAAGGATGGAAAAACCTGACCCAGCTCTTGATTTATTACTCTGCAATAACAAAGAATCAGCGCCGTTGCTTGTAAAAAATTTATCCATGTGGAATGCCAAAAGAAAAAACAAAGAAAATGAAATTTCAAAAATGGCTATTCAAAGAGTAAAAGAACTCTATGGTAACGACTTACCACCAGTTCTCGTTATTGATGGCTATGATTGGCATTTAGGAGTTATCGGTATTGTTGCAGCTAAAATGACTCAAGAATTTAATCGTCCTTCAGCCGTTTTATCAATACAACCCGACAGCGTTGCTAGTGCTTCTGCAAGAGCGATTCCTGGTTTTAATTGGCACAAAGCCTTATTTGAATGCCGCGATTTATTTTCTCGTTGGGGTGGCCACGCCAATGCTGCTGGTTTTTCTATTGCTAAAGAAAATATCGATTTATTGCGTAACAAATTAAATGAAAATGTTTCGACATTTCAAGATACAACAATCCAAACTAATACATTACCACCAATTGATGTTGCTTTTTCAGAACTAGATGATTCTTTAATGCTTTGGCTTTCACGTATGGAACCTCTTGTCGGTAAATTTGCTTCGCCGATTTTTAGAGCGTCCCAAGTTTCAATTTCTAGTTTGCGTGAATTACGAGGAGGCCATCTCTATTTAGAGCTATCTCAAAACACCAGCGCACGCTTTTCGGCAATTGCTTTTGGTATGGGCAAAAAGAAAAAAGAAATCGTTTCTCTTGGTAAATACGTTTCCGTTGATTTTGAAATTGCTTGGAATGTTTTTAATGGCAGACGTTCTTTACAACTACAAGTCAAAAATATTTTCTAAGCCATGTGGTCAAAAATCAAAAAAGAATTTCCGCTTATTATTTTTAGCCTTTGTTTTTTAGGGTTACTTATATTTTTACTTCATATCTCTCCAACTAACCAAATTAAAGAAGAAATCCCTATTCCACAAAAAACTTCTTATTTTCATGGTTATACTCGTATTTTCCAAGCAAAGGATTTGTGGTGGCTTTCCACTAAAAAATGGCGTGCTCCCAATAATGTGTTGCAATTCCTACAAAATCGCTCTTTGAGCTTACATTACATTTTCAAAAAACATAATCGCACACACAAAAGAAAAGCTAAAAATGAATTTCTTGGTATTTATATGGAAATTTCAGAAAGTGGAAAATTTGAAAATGTGATGCCTGCTTTTACCAATACAAAAAATGCCCTTTTAGCAAAGGACATCGCAAAACATATTCAAGAATATTGGCATTACACCAAAGCAAAAGGCCGAGATAAACTTATTTTGCTGATTCGTTTTGACGTAAAACAGCCACTAATTCTTTGGCACAATGTTCAATCAAAATAAACGATTCAAAAATTCTAGCTTCTCGCCACTTAGCAGCATACATTTCTTTCCATTCTTCTGTAACTTGCTTTGGCGAAATTTCTTTTTTCTCGTTCTGGAACCAAACTTCGTTAGATATTTCTCTAAGCATATTCCCCATGTCTGCGGCAGGGTTTAAAGACCCCATAGAAAGGATATAAGCTCTTAAATTATCTAATAAAGTTTCATCACTTGGATTTGATTCATCTTCTTTAGCTAAGGCTTCAATTTCTTCACGATGTCGGAGAGCAAAACCAAACAATTGTTTTTCGGTTGATTGCAATTCGCCCTTAGCTAGTTTTTCTTCAACCGCCTCTCTTGGATAATAAATAGTCTTAGGGTAAAATTCAATCATAGCTTTTAAAAAGATGCCCGGGGCGGGACTTGAACCCGCACGAAGTTGCCTTCAAGGGATTTTAAGTCCCCAGTGTCTACCATTCCACCACCCGGGCTCGGATGGTTTAGGCGTAATATAGTAAAAAAACGCAAAAAAGTGGTGTTTTTTTTAAACTTATTAAAAAAAACACCTTTAATTGCCTCCTTTTAAGATAAAATCCGCAAAGCTAATTCTTTTCCTTGCCGAATTCTATCAGCCATTCCTATTCCTCCGATTCCATTTCCGCCAAGCAACAAGCCTGGATACATAGATTCAGCTTTTGCAAAAGCAGCTATTCTTGCTGGAGTATTTTTATCATATTGTGGAATTGCCATTGAATGTCTTGTTATTTCAAACAATTCTGGAGAGAAATCTTTTTGCCCAAGAGTTTCTTGGATTTCTTTTTTTACAATTTCATAAACTTCAGAATCTGTAAAATTTAAATACTCTGGGTGTCTAATTCCCCCCATAAATACAGAAAGCATAGCCCCACCTTCTGGAGCTCTACCTGTAAATAAAGACGACAAGAAAAGAACTCCTAAAATTTTTCTATTCTCTTTTGAAGGCATTAGTGCTCCAAAGCCATCAAGAGGCATTCCTTGCCATTTTTTAAAACCAACTGCGACTTCCATAACAGGAGTATAACTGACATTAAAAGCGGCATCTAAACCATTTTCTTTCAAAAACGGAAATGCTTCTGGTAAACGTCTTGCACTACCCGTAAAAACAACTTTAGAAAACTCTGTTGAAGTTCCATTTGCATTAACAATAAATGAATTTCCATTTAAACTAACACAAAAATCTTTTACTCCTAAAACCATATTTTCTAAGCCTATTTTTTCTGTCAATTTTTCAATCAATCGGGAAAGCCCACCTTTAGCAGAAAAAACTTTTTTTGTCGCTTTTTTATCTCTTTCTGTTTTAGGTTCTTTCATTTTATGAATGCTTCCTCGTATAAAGCTTCCATAATTTTCTTCTAGCGCATAAAGTTTAGGTAATGCATATTTAGGAATTATTGTTTCTGGAGACCCTGCATAAACACCTGAAACAAAAGGATCTACTGCATAATTCAAAATAGAAGTTCCAAGACGACGTTTAACAAAAGAAGCTAAAGTTTCTTCAGGGTCAGAGCCTTTTGGTCTAAATGGTTCTAATAAAATTCCAAATTTATCTTTCCATGAAAAAAGTGGAGTCAACAAGCCAGAAATAGGTGAAGAAGGTAATGGGTGTAATTTTTTCCCTTTCCAAATATAACGATTCCCTGCTATACTAGGTGCTGTTTCTAAAAGTTCTAAATCTAAGTCTTCAAAAAGTTCCATTGCTTCTGGTTTTCCAAGCGTTCCTGTACTTGGACCAGTTTCCCAGACAAAGTCATCATTTCTTTTAGATTGAATCACTCCGCCTGGTTTTAAAGACGTATCAAAAATTTTAAATGGAATATTATTTTGTTTTAAATAAAATGCGGCTGTAAGCCCTGTAATTCCAGCTCCTACAATAGCAACATACTTTTCGTTTTCCATATAAACACAACTCCGTTTCTGTTATTTTTCTTTAAAATAAAAACTTCCTAAAAGAGCTATCGCTAAAAGAACAATAAGCCCTGTCAAAGCATAATCAGCAAAAGGCATAGGCGCAACATTCAGTTCAATTAACACTACGTCTAACACCGCTAATAATGCAAAAAACGTCCCGACCCTTTGGCAAAAATTCCTTTTATCCAAAAGCAGTTCCTCCTGTTAAAATCCAAACAAAAAGACCAACCATTACCAAAAAACTAATACCGACATTGGCTAAAAAGAAATCTCTGTTCAACGAATCTAAATCATCTGATTTGCGGAACAAATGAATGTAGGCAATAGCTATAGTCATTAAAGAAAAAACAAACCACCAAGCCATTCCCATTTTCCAATAAACACCAAAAGCCAGGCAAAGTCCTAACATAGCTAAATGACTTCCAAGTGCTATTTTCAAAGCTTTATTTCGCCCAAATCGTGCAGGCACAGAATGTAATCCCATTTGTCTGTCGATTTTTTCATCTTGAGTCGAATAAATAATATCAAACCCACCCATCCAAAGCATTAAAATCAACATCAAAAAAATTGGAAACAAAGCAAATTCACCTCGAACTGCAATCCAAGCACCTAATGGGCTCATTCCTATCGCTAAGCCAAGATACCAATGGCACAAAAAAGAAAATCGTTTCCAATAAGAATAAAATAAAAGCGCTAAAAAAACAGGTACCGAACAAATTCCTGCTAAAGGATTTAATAAAAACGCAAAAAAGACAAAAAGCAAACCATTTAAAATAAGAAACACGACAACACTCTTTTTGCTCAATTTTCCAGCAGGCAAGTGCCTTGAAGCGGTACGCGGATTTTGTTCATCTATTTTTGCATCTGCCAAACGATTAAATGACATAGCCCCATTTCTAGCAACAACCATGCACCCCACAATTAACAAAACTAATCGAATAATTTCTGAAGCCGATTTTCCGGCAAAACCATCTGCTGCAACCCACATAGAGCCTAAAGCAAAAGGCATTGCAAAAAGTGTGTGACTAAAACGCACTAAATGACCAAATTCCAATATTTTTTTAATCACAAGAACTTCCCCAAGAAGGTACAATGCTATTTTCAACGCCCAAATGAGTTAAAACTTTTGCAACAACTGTGTCCACTAAATCTTCTATTGTTTCAGGATTCGTATAAAAATGCGGAGCCGCAGGTATTATTGTTGCACCTGTTTTAGACAACTTAAGCATGTTTTCTAAATGTATTGCATGCAAAGGCATCTCTCTTGGTACTAAAACCAATGCCCGTTTTTCTTTTAGACAAACATCTGCAGCACGCACTAAAAGATTATCCGTTATACCTGAAGCTAATTTTCCAAGTGTTCCCATTGAACAAGGCAGTATTGCCATACCTTTAAAAGAAGCACTGCCACTTGCTGCAAAAGAGAAAAAATCATTTATTTCTAAAATTTCATCAGCAAGATCAAAAGCCTTTCCTTGTTTCTCAAAAGCAACAACTTGTTTTGCAGCATCAGAAAAAATGACCGAAACCCTATGCCCTAAATTTTTCAAATGTAATAGCAATCGTGAAGCATAAATAGTTCCAGAAGCACCAGTGATTCCAACAATAAAATGACTCATATCAAAGTTCCTTCTGCAAAATAATGCGGTAAGCTATTCCAAAGTCACAAGATTTTTCTAATACAACTTTAAATCCATTATTTTCAGCTAAATCCAAGAAGTTTTTAACCGTTAAAAATTTTTGGATGGAACTCAATAAATATTCATACGCAGAACGTTTTTTACTAAAAAACGCTCCCAAAAACGGAATAAACAACGGAGCCAAGCGCTTGTAGAAAAATGTATTGAATTTGTTCCTTGGAGAAAAGAAATCTAGAACAACTAAAAACCCACCCGGCGAAAGGACTCGATAAGCTTCTTTAAGTCCAATTTCAGTATCTGGTAAATTACGCATTCCAAAACCATTCAAAACGACATCAAATGTATTTTCACCAAAAGGCATTTTCATGGCATCTAACTGAATCGGCGTTGTCTGAATATTTTTTTTCTTTGCACAAGAAAGCATTCCAAATGAAAAATCGCCTAAAATAGATTTTTCTGTTTGTCCAATATGTTTATGATATGTATTGATAAAATCTCCTGTTCCACCGCATAAATCTAGAACGCGTTTTCCAGGGTTTAATTGTTTTAGTTCTTTACAACAAGAATTTCTCCAAGAAATATCTCTAAAACAACTCAAGGTATGATTTAAAAAATCATAGCGAAGAGATATATCATCAAACATTTTTCTTATTGGACTTACCATGCCTTAAATGTAGAAATTCGCCGCTTCAAAGAAGCGGCGAATGAGTTCAATAACATTAAAATATCATTTATTTAAACACAGCGCTATAAGAAGCAGTAGCTGTCGGGATAACCATTCTCGGGTTTTGTGTAGAACCATCTTCCCAGGCAGAGAACACTCCAGAACCTGTTGGAACAGCTGTTAACTGAATTGGGTGATTACTAAAGAACTTTCCTGAATAAGCTCCACCATTAACCACATTCATTCCTTCAACCAAAACGGTACCACTTCCTTGTACTGCAATAGAAACATTTACAAGGTTACCAACATTAAATCGATCTTGGTAATCTTCAAGAACCCATGAATCTCTATTTACAGCCCATTCTTTAATAGATGTGCCACTCTTACTGAACCCATAGCCTCTATTTTCTCTATTGAAACGTTCCATATCGCGTTCAATTTCATCGGCATCAATTGTTGCAACCATTGATTCAATAACTGAAGACAATCTCTTTGAGTTCAAATATTTATCAAGCATAATAGCAGAGCGGTTCACAAAAAGTCGTTCAAAATCTGGGTTTTCAATCAACTTATTGAAAATCATAGCAAAGCAACCTTTACCAGAACAAGAACCGCTACCTCCGCCACCTTGTTTAATCCAATTAAACATGTTTGTAGAATTTTCATGAAAACCTGAAACAGTCCACTTCCAATCAAAACCATGATCTAAATCGTAAATCATAAATTTCCATGGTTGTTCTGGAGAGCGCCAAGCACGAACGTTGTTATTTGGCCAATCACCATTATGGATATAAATTTCAGCAGCCATATAATCTGCAAAATTACCGACATCCATCATAGCCTGAATTGTAGTGTAATAAGTATTATTAGCGCCAGAGAAATCATTGTTATAAGCAAATTCCAACAATTCTTCATAACCAATAGAACTACCACCGCTTACAGAAATATCATGCCCTAAATGTTTAATCATATCAACAGTTTTAGCATCTATCCCGTAATTCGTTTCAACATAGTGTTCATTAAAACGTTCACGCATATCATGAATGCCATAATATTCACCATTATAGAACACCACGACTTGACGACTACGTTGGTAATCCACTCCAGAGCCTTCAAGTATAGCACCGCCTGCAGCATCAGCAATATAATCTGAAACAAAACGGTTGCCGTTATTACGTAAATTAAAGGCCTTAAATTTCTGAGCTTCCGGGCGAGTAGTAAACAATGGGTAATGCAAGCGGCCATCTTGGTATTGTTCACGCATAACAACGGCCACTGATTTTTTCTTTTCCATTCGGCTCCAGTTTCCCATCAAAGAAATACCGGCATCAATTTCCCAACTTTTTCCATTTGTTGAACTACCGTTTTCAAAGAATTCAACATGCACAGGGAATTCAATATCTTCATAGAGGCCTTCTGGACAACAAGCAGGATCGCCGCAACCACAATCAATATAATGTTGATTAAAGAACGTTGGAGAAACGCTAATTGCCACAACAGGCATTTTAATAGTTTCTTCAACAAAATAAGTTTCAGTTACTACTTTGTTTGTAATTTTGCCTTCTTCAAACAAAGCACAACGAACAACTGTAGTCTCATTAATTTCTTTAGAGCTTCTGAATTCTTGAGAATGTTCAGTTGGCTCAGCACCACCAAATTCACAGCGAACTACACCACCAGCTACTTGTGGTGGACTAAGTGTCAAACCATTTGCATAAAATCCGCCAGCAGGAGTCAAAGTAAAATCTCCGGCAAAGCCATCAAAACCACTAGAAACTGTATTTTTTTGCTCTGGGGTTGGTTCATCAAAATAGCGCCATTCTCCGCCATTGATAATACCCCAAGAAAGTCCTGGATCCAAAGCTGGGTAAGCCACAGAATCACGGATAGCCCAATTCTTATCAATTAAATAAATAGAGCCACCTTCTTTTTCTAATTTCCAATTTGTATGAGTTCTAAAATGTTTCCCTTTAGAATCAAGCCCGACTAAAGGAGCTGCTAAATCTTTTCCTGAACAAAATACAGTTCTGAGTTCTCCAGGAGGAATAATTAATTTATCAATAATCCATTTTCTTGGGTTATCCAGTTTTTCAACTAAAGAGTAACCACGGAGGTCAGCGGTGTCTTGGCCAGCATTATAAATTTCAACCCAACCTGGATCTTCTGCATCGTGATCTAACCAAGAAATATTTTGGGCCGCAATTTCAGTAATTCTCAATGTAGAATGACCTAAATAATGCAATTCTTTTCCTGTGGTATCATCAATAAAAACAGATACGGTATCATAGAAAACCGAAGTATCTCCCGGAACAGGTGGGGTTACAGGGACCGAAGATGAAGAACCATTACTTAAAGAAGATGACGATGCCTCTGGTAAAAGCATTAAAGAGTCACCTTCAGGAGAATCGCTACAAGCAACTATAGCGGATAAGCAGGATGCCCAAAAAAAGACTTTATACGTTTTTTGCATAAATAAATACCTAAAATTCACCTAGCAACCACACCCATTAAATGAAAATTTTCCATTTTTCTAAAAACAAAGAAAAAAGCCTAAATCATTTTTAAAGCCTTAATTCTCATTCCATTTTTAAATAAAAAAAATCCACTTGTCTCTTATTATATATCTTTTTTCATCATTTATCCGTAATAATTTTTTTTACGCTAAAATATTTGCACTCTATCACAGCAAAGTTCTTTTGTCTATTGAGAATGTTTAAAATAATTTACCTTGATAAACGCTTTTTCCATTTCCATTAAAATTTTCTATAATACCGCGTTATGAACCATTCTCTTGAAAATATCCGGGCAGAGTTCCCTGTTTTAGCGCAAAATATTAAAAACGCAAAACCTTTTGCATTTCTTGATAGTACAGCAACAACTCAAAAACCTATGACCGTTATTCAGGTCATGCATGATTTTTATACAAAACACTACAGCTCTGTTAAACGCGGTGTTTATCAAAGTAGTGAAAAAACAACACAAGCTTTTGAAAAAGCCAGAAAAGAAATAGCTTCTTTTATAAATGCAACTTCAGAAAACGAAATCGTTTTTACAAGCGGAACAACTGCAAGTATAAATCTTGTTGCTTGGAGTTATGGCCGTAAATTTTTACAACCCGGTGACGAAATTTTAATCAGCGCTTTAGAGCACCATGCCAATATTGTGCCATGGCAACTCATTGCCGAAGAAAAAGGGGCTCTTTTACGCGTTATTCCTGTTGACGACCAAGCCAATTTAGTTCTTGAAAAAATACCAGAACTTTTGACAGAAAAAACAAAAATTGTTGCCATAACGCATATAAGCAATGTCACCGGAACAGTCAATCCAATAAAAGAAATTATTCAAACCGTCAGAAATTTTTCAAAAAATGCAAAAATCCTTATCGATGCCGCACAAAGTATTGCTCATCAAAAAATAGATGTTCAAGAATTAGACTGCGACTTTTTAGCTTTTTCCGGACATAAGATGTATGGTCCGACAGGAATTGGTGTTTTATTTGGCAAATACGAACTCCTTGAATCAATGCCTCCTCTTTTTGGTGGGGGCGAAATGATAAAAAGCGTTTCTTTTGAAAAAACAACTTTTGCAGCGCCGCCTGCTAGATTTGAAGCAGGTACTCCACCAATTGCAGAAGTCATTGGCCTAGGCGAAGCCGTAAAATGGTTAAAAGAAACCGGACTTGATAATATTCATCGTAAGGAATCCGGAATTCTTGAATATGCTATCAGCCAGTTTTCTGAAATTCCCGAAATTCACATTTTAGGCAATCCTAAGGAACGCGGGGCTCTATTAAGCATTACTTTAGAGGGAATCCATGCTCATGATGCAGCCATGATTCTTGATGAAGAAAATATTGCCGTCAGAAGTGGGCACCATTGCGCAGAACCCGTAATGAAGCGATTTAATATCCCGGCTACTTTACGTTTTAGCTTTGGTGTTTATTCTGAAAAGTGGGAAATTGACCGCGCTTTAACTGCCTTGAAACGAGTGATTCGTCTTTTCAAATAAAAACTTCATTTTTTACTTACTATATTTACACCAAATTTATACAAGAGGCTTTTTATGCTTGACATTCGTAAAATTCGCGAAAATCCAGAATTCTACAAAGAAGAAACCCGTAAAAAAGGGACAACTATTGAAATAGATGAAATCCTTTCACTTGATGAAAAGCGTCGTTCTATTTTAGCTGAAGTTGAAAAATTGAAAGCAGAACGCAATGCTGAATCCAAACGCATTGGTGAATTGAAAAAGAAAGGCGAAAATGCTGATGATGCTGTTTTAGCAATGCGAGCTCTTGGTGATAAAATTGCTGAATTAGATTCGGCAGCTAAAGCTGTTGAATTTGAACAAACTGAGAAATTGATGCATATCCCAAATATTGCACCAAATGCTCCTGAAGGCGAATCTAGCGAAGATAACGTAGTTAGAGCTACTTGGGGTACTCCTAGAGAAATTGATTTTGAAGCCATTGACCACAAAACTTTAGGCGAACGCTTAGGATTATTTGATTTTGAACGTGGCGCAAAAATTTCCGGAAGTGGATTCCCGGTTTATCGCGGTCTTGGAGCAAGACTTGAACGTGCTTTAATTCAATTTTTCTTAGACATGCACAGAGAAGCAGGCTTTGAAGAAATCATTCCTCCATACCTTGTACTACGCAAAACAATGAGAGGTACCGGTCAACTTCCAAAATTTGAAGAAGACATGTATCGTTGTGATAAAGACGACGATCTTTTCCTTATTCCAACGGCAGAAGTTCCTGTTACAAATCTCTACGCCGAAGAATTTATTCCGGAATCAGAACTCCCAAAAAGACTTTGTGCTTATTCTGCTTGTTTCCGCCGCGAAGCAGGGAGCTATGGAAAAGACACTAGAGGACTTTTACGCTTACATCAATTCAACAAAGTGGAAATGGTTTATTTCGCTCACCCAGAAAAAAGCTATGAAGCTCACGAAGAATTAACTCGCTTTGGTGAAATTCTTTTAGAAAAGCTTGGACTCCCTTACAGACGTTTAGAACTTTGCAAAGGGGACTTAGGTTTTGGCGCTGCAAAATGCTACGACCTTGAAATATATGCTCCTGTTGAAAAGAAATGGCTTGAAGTCAGCTCTTGTTCTAATTTCGAAGATTTCCAGGCAAGACGTGCAGGAATCCGCACAAAACTTAATGGAAAGAACACTTTTGTTCATACATTGAATGGTTCTGGACTTGCCACACCTCGTGTTATGGTTGGTATTTGTGACAATTACCAACAAGCAGATGGTTCTTTAGTAATTCCAGAAGTTTTACGCCCTTATATGGGTGGTTTGGAAAAGATAGAAGCCAAATAAAAAAACTACACACAGAAGAGAGGCTTTCGAAGCCTCTTTTTTTTATGCGCCAGAGAATAAAAAATTTATTCTGCTGGTAAAATAATTTCAATATGCCGCGTACTCACATTAAGAAAGTGAGTGTGGAATAAGTCTTTTTCTTCTTTATTCGCCACTTTTACCTGAGTTACGGCAATAAATTCTTTATTTTCACGAATATAGTCTGTTAAGCGTTCATCGCGCAACATATCTATTTCGCCGGTAATTACAAAGTTATCTGTCCAAATTTTTACTAGCATAATGTAAATATAAAGATTTTTTTTGCTTCTGTTCAAATAATAAGTGTATTTTAAGAAAAGAATGGATTGTATCACAAAAACATTCCTAAACAGAATTTTTCCTGGAGATTTTCAAATGGCTATAGTTAAAAAAAGTTCAACCCAAAAAGTAACTTCCAAAAAAGCAAAAGAACCTCAAATTGCTTATTTAGACAAACAATTCCTAGAAGGGGACGCAGGACGACAAGTTCGTATCCTTTCTGAATTTTTAGCACCAGGCGAACGTTTTGCTAATGAAAAAATCCAGAATTCTATTGTATTCTTTGGGTCTGCACGCACTCTCCCTATGGAAGAAATCAAAAAAAGAAAAAAATCTGTTAAAGGAAAAGAGCTTAAAAAATTACATGCTTTAGAAAACGTTGCTCAGTATTACAACGCGGCAAGAGATTTAGCAAGACAACTCGGTAAATGGTGTAATTCTCAACAAAATGGTTTTACTATTTGCACTGGAGGCGGACCTGGTATTATGGAAGCAGGCAACCGTGGAGCAAATGACGTTGGGACACCTTCTACCGGATTAAACATCAAGTTACCTTTTGAGCAACACCCAAACCCTTATATTTCAGACGCATTGAATATGCAATTCAGATATTTCTTTATCCGTAAATTCTGGTTTTTGCATATTGCTCGCGCTCTTATTGTATTCCCTGGTGGATTTGGGACATTAGATGAAATGTTTGAAGCGTTAACACTTATCCAAACAAGACGCTATTCAGAAAAAGTGCCTGTTGTTATTTTTGGAACCGAATTCTGGAAAAAACTGATTAACTGGGAATACCTTGTAGAAACAGGCATGATAAATAAAGAAGATTTGAACCTTTTCTTATTTACCGATTCTGTTGAAGAGGCTTATGAATACATCACAAATATTCTTGGCGAACAAGAAAACCAATTAGAACGCGACAGGCGATCCTTTGGCGTGATTTAACTTTATCAATAAAACATCTTACTTTTTTTATATAATCCATCTCCTTATTTTTTCTTTAATTAAATTTAAAGAGTGATTAGGACATGGCTTTCAAATAAAATCGATCTTCTTTCTCGCAAGCTTGCCTTGCGAGAACATTGTTCATTAGAAGAATACCAATATCTTTTTGATCAGAATCCAGAATTTTTACATAGTGGGGCTATAGAGCGCATAAAACTGCTAGAGCCTATTTCTATTGAAGGTACTAATGATTTGTTTAAAGCAAAGTATTGGATTGAACGACCTTTTGACAACACTAAATACAATGAAAAAGACATCGTTTTAAAAATCTGCAAATATTACGCTCCTTCTGGAAAGAACAGAGTACATCGTCTAAATATGTTACTCAGTGCATTTCAAGATGAAATCAGAATAAACAACTTAATACGAGCCACCAATATTGAAGGCGTTGTACAAAGTTTTGGTGGCGGTTTTGCAGGGCGTCATCCTTATTTTAAAATGGAATTTATTCGTGGCTGTTCTTTAGACCAAATGTTTAAAAAAGAATTGTCTGACGAAGAAGTTTTTCAACGACTCGCCCAAATGGCTTACCTGGCTAATACAATTAGCCAATTACATTATTACCAAATAATTCACAAAGATTTAAAACCTAAAAATTTATTGCTTTGTCAAAACCCAGAGCATATCAATAACCATAAAATTTTAATCTGTGACTTTGGTTATGCACAAGCCAAATTAAGAGAAAGCGTAACAGAATACGGAGGAAAACTGACTCCTTGTTATAGCGCACCAGAACAAGCTGTTATGGGAGAAAACCTTTCTCAATCTGTTGATTACTTTAGCTTTGGAATTATTTTGCATGAATATTTAACTGGCGAACAACTTTTCCCTGATGCAATGAAAATTTTTGTTGAAGATGGTTACCGCATTACAGAACGCTATTTAGAACATTTAAAAACAGGGAAACGCAACGTTTTTGAAAACCCTAATTTCCCAGAAGTCCGAAAGTGGATTGATGATTTAACCATTTTTGACAGCTTTGAAAGAATGCAAAAATGCGATAACTTGTTCAACATCGCTCATAAATTAAGAGAACGTATTAATTCTCTTGGCTATAGAGATGTAAATACTGATTTCTTATGGAATCAATTAAGCGAATACCATTCAAAAAGTTAATTATGAAAATTTTAAATATCTTGCGACATTTTTTTAGTAATAGAGGATTTTCATTTTCAGCAATCCTTTGCCTTGCTTTAATTGTTTTAATAACACAATGCGTATTAGAATATGGCCCTTCCTGGAAAGAATCAAACCGCATTTCTAAACAAATATCGCTATTTAAAGATTATTGGGAAAAAGAAGGCGCGCAAAAATTCCAATCCGTTGGCTTAGCTCCGACTGAAGAACTTTACCAAGAAGAACTCAATGCGTATTTAAAAAAATACAATGAAAAGACCCCGACTCTTGTTCCGGACAAACGCGTCCAAGAAATGAAACAAGAATTTCAAAAATGGTGGGAAACTGGTGGGAGTAGAAGTTTTGCTGTAAAAAACATAGTCCCAGACCAAAGACTTTATAAAAAAGAAGAAGCTAAACTACTTAAATCCTATACTGATACAAAAAATGTTTACCGCATTCGTTTAAATACTCAAGCCCCGGAGCCATCTCAAGTCTTTTTACATTGGCTACTTTTTCCAAATATTTGGATGTTCTTGATACAATTTGCCAGTTTACTTTTTGTAGCCAAACTTACCGAAGAACGTTTTGGAAAGTGGATCAATTTAGGGCTTCTTTTTTTAGCCACAATCCTTGGAGCAGTGTTATTACTTATTTTAAGTGGAACTTCTTTTTTTGCAAACAACACCTCATTCTACACAGGTTTCATGATTGGAGTTGCCCTTTTACTTGGTTCTATTTGCCAAAATAAAAATGGCTTTATCTCAGAGAAAAAAGTTATTGTTTTTGCTTCTTTGCTTTTATTTTTAAACCTTTTAATTACTTGGCTAACTTGTTCTCAAATTTATGTTGCTGCTATAATTCTTTCTCTTGTTTTCTTTGTAGGCGGTTCTTTCTTAGGGAAATATATGCCTCTTCCTAAAAAAAGTAAAAAGGAAATAGAAAAAGAAAAACGTTTGCAAAAAGCTAAAGAACCTAAACAAAACTTTCAAGAAGTCCGGAAAAAGAAAACTCGTGCCATGCTTGATGAAGGTTTTTCTTGCGCTATGCGCGGCGATTTCGCTTTAGCTGGAAAATTTTTAACTGATGCAATGCATGCTCTTTTACTAGAATCCGATGTCGATTCTGAAACGTTGAACGATATTGCTAAAAAAATCACCAACCCTTCGCTTTATATTGAAGTTTCTAATACCCAATGGCAAGAATGGGGCACAAGCGCTTATCAAAAAAAACATTACGAAGCCGCTTTATTATTACTTGAAAAATCTCTCATTTCTGAAAAAGATGAAAAAATGGCTCGCAAAGCACTTTTCACCATTGGGGAAATTCGCGTTTCTCAAAATTTGAATCTAGATGAAGGAATTAAACGCCTTCAAAAAGTTTTAGAATTAAATGATTCAGATATTTTTGCTTTGCAAGCGAAAAAACTATTACAAAAGTTTTCTAAACATTCACCCTAGTGAAATAACATCGTCTGGTGAAAATGGTAAATCGCCAACTTGTGGTGTAGCCACAAACACTTGGCATTTCTTTTCACGAATTAATTCAGAAACCGCTATTCGGCGATTAGAATCTAGTTCAGCTAAAATATCATCTAACAATAAAATTGGCAAAAGACTTGTTGAATTCGCAATATCAATAGCAGAAAGGCGCATAGCTATGGCGGCTGAACGACATTGACCTTGAGAACCAATGGGCCGCATTTCATAATCAGAAAGCCAAAGGATAAAATCATCTTTATGCGGGCCAACAAGAGTTATCCCTAAACGACGTTCCGATTCTTCATTTTTTTCAAGTAATTCAAAAAATTTTTCTTCTATTGAATCTATTTCTGAAACTGCCGAACGATAAGAACAATGTACTTTATCTTGACCATTTGAAAGTCTATCATAATATTCGGGAATAAGTTCTGATAACCTTTTAGCCAATAAAAAACGTTCTTTCCAAAGAGCAGCCCCTAAAGAAACCAATTGTTGGGAAAGCACAACAAAAACATCTTCCCCACCAATTGCTTTACCTTGTTTAAAACCATGCAACCATTCATTTCTTTGTGAAAGAACCCTTCGATAACGGCGCAAAAGGTTTGCATTTTTATCTGATTGAAAACAAAGAATTTCATCTAGCCAGCGACGACGAATTTCTGGAGCCCCACGCACAAGCTCAATATCTGATGGTTGCATCATTACTGCAGGAAACGCACCAAAAAATGAAGCAAGCGAACGACAAAGTTCTCCATCTTTTTTTATTGTCAACGAATCTTTTGTAATGCGTAATGCGCGCGTTGAAGAGGATGTTATTCCTGACAATTCAGCACGTAAAATGCTTTCTTGTTTTTCCCAAGAAATCAAACTTTTCAAATCCCTTGTTCTGAAAGAAAACCCCTGGCTCATCAAAAAAATAGATTCTAGCAAAGAAGTTTTCCCACACCCATTATGCCCGCAAAAAACAGTTATTCCAGAAGAAAAACTTCTCTCCTGTAAAGGTAATGCTCTAACGCCATCTAGAAAAATTTTTTCTATCAAGGAATATAACCTCTCAAGGCAAAGCTCAATGGATTCCAAAGGTCGGCTTCGGATTCATAGACCAATGCGTAATTCACTTCAAATGGCCATTTCTTTTTTCCTATCCGAATATCGAATGCATAACCTAAGCCAGCCGTAAAATTTTCTCCATCTATGCCCACACGTAACATACCTTTTGGAATTACTTCATATTCAGCACCTAAACGAGCAGTCCAATAATGTGCATCCGGGTCAAATGCTAAAAATACCTCTGATAGTTGATAATCTAAAGCTTCAAGCCAAAGAGCTGCAGAACGCCCAAATAAAACAGAACGATACCCTAAACCAACTTGTAATGTTTTAGGCCTTACTCCTTCTGTCGACTCAAGAGAATTATCACCACTTGTCGTTTTTGTCCAACGCGCTGTTAAATTTTCATCAAAACTCAAATTGCGAACAACAACTGAGAACGACCATTTAGCATTTAATTGTCTGATAAAACCTATGTTAAATGTTAATGGACTACGATAACCATCTTCTACATCAATATCATCATAATATTTTGAAATGCCTAGATTATCATAACTCATTGATAACGAAATTCCAAGAGCATCTCGACGAGTTAAACGATACGAAAAACCAAGATACATCATTGAGAAAAATGGGGCCGCGTTTCCTAATGTTTTATCATCTTCATCAATCACTTCAAAATCCCAATCACCGCGATACAAAACGGCAGCGCCTATCCCCATTCGCGAACCAATTTTCCCTTCTATGCCTAAAGAACCGCCCGCTCTATCTAAATCTCTTTTTTCAGCATGCAATGAATAAGCAATGTTTTTTCTGAAAGCAAGTAATGCAGGGTTCCAATAAGCTCCCGGCATAGCTAAAGTATCAGCAGAACCAGTATTTCCTCGCCCGAGTTCGCGGGTTGAAGCCCCCATGCGTTCCACAAAGCCATCAAAGCCACCAAGACGCGCTTCTTTAGAAGCTTGGACAAAACTTAAAAGCAAGAGCACTAAGAGAATAATCTTTTGCATCAGCGGCCTCCTAGAGTCATAACTTTTCCCCAGCCCACATGCCCATGATTATCTTTCACGCGCACATAATAAATTCCCATAGTAACGGCACGCCCCATATCATCTCGACCATCCCATAAATCTTCAGCAGCATTAGTGCTGCGCCCAGCAGATGCTGGGCGCAAAGCATCTTTTACAATTGTACGCACTTTACGCATATCATAGCTAAAAATTTCAATGGTTACTTTTGATTCCTTAGAAAGATTATACGCGATAAGCGATTCGCCATCAGCTGCAATCACAGAAGGCACCATTCTAATAGAAGAAAGATTTTTACCAACAGCTGCTTGATTTAAAACAGGTTGCCAAGTTTTTCCAGAGTCTGCTGAAACAGAAATTCCATTCCCGTAAGTGGTCACAGCAAGTCCTGTTCCTCCATTAGGCAATAACCAATCATTAACAGAAAGGATAATGGTATTTCTATCAACAACTCCTGCTTCAAAACCATAAAGCCATTGATTTTCTTCTGCTTCCCAAGGAATCGCGCCTAGCGAATCTAATTTCAAAAGTCCACTTTCTGCGCCCCCAACCGTTCGCACTGCTACAAAAACTTGCTTACCAACAAAAGCAACATCGCTTACACTATAATCTGTACCATCATAAACACCTTTTATCTTTTTTCCTGTTGTATCTCTGAAAACAACTTCTGCAAAATTTTTCCCATCCAAAGAACGCCACAATTTATTTTCTAAATGGCCGCTTTTATATTCCGATGTTTCTGCAATGATTTGTGTTGGAGTTCCGCCTAACCAAACTCCGGTCACACGAGATTTTTCTAAACCTGAAATAAGTTTCAATTTAGCAGATTGAGTTTCTTCTTGAACCCAAAGACCAGTTGATGTCGCTAACCAAAGTACATTTTTTTCTGGCTGTAAAGCTAATCCCAAAATGGATGGCGTATTTGAAAATTTTAATTCCATTCCATACGTCAATGTATCTAATCGTTGTTCTTTTTTATTTAACACCAATGTTTTTTCTTGAACATTTCCAAAACCTTTTGACACGTCATAACGTAAAAGTCCAGAAGTCCCCATTGCACTCCACAAGACATTAGATAAAGAATCATACGCAAATGCAGACAACGCATTATCCATTAAAGAAAACGAAGTGTCCAGATAAGAAATTCTCGGCAATTCTAATGGAATGTAAGATAAACCACCTTCTTCTACACCACGCATAGAAATAAAACCTGCTGGTTTCCGGAATAAGCCTGTTGAATCCAATTCATACATAGGAAGAACGCTTCCTAATTTTCCAGCTTTCACAAAAGGAACTCTACGAAGCTCCGCTTTCGTATCACTCAATATCCCATCATGAACAGCAGTATATTCTACATCATTTTCAAAAATGGAAAACTCACTTGAAAGGATTCGTAAAGGAGCACCGGTCCCAAATTCTAAAAGAGAGAACCCTCCATTTGCATCACCACGAGAAAAAACTAAAACTTTACCTTTTCCAAAAGAAGTTGCTGCAAACGAATAATTGCTAACTAATAATTCTCCTGCGGCAAAAAGATAACTTACACAAAAAAACAACACTATTCGAAACATAAAACCTCTAACTACCGCATATCAATTTCATCTACACCAGGAGACGATTTGAATTTGAATTTTTCTTTATCCACATTTTTTAATGTTTTCCATTCAGACACATCATACCATGTAGAATTGCCCATTACATCTACTGTATAAAGTCGAACTGGAGAAAAGTCCTTATCAGAAAGCCAAACTTCCATTTCTGCAAACTGATCTGCATATTGTTCCGGAGAAAGTTTCAACACATAAATTTTTTTGCCTTTCCAAGATTCTTCTTTTAAAGATAATGCTTTACAATTTAAATACTTAAACAACAGTTCTGATGGGTGAAGGGACGATTCTAAATCCGCAACAGCCTTTATTAAAACTTGCTTTTGTTCTATATTCCATTGCCAAAGGCTTTCACCATCACTAATAAATGTTATTCCTGGAATACTTAAACGAAAGCGATTAGCATCTCCGACAAGCAAATCTCCTTTTTGAATATTTGAAGATGGTTCGCCTACCAAAAAAGATTCTGCTCGAAATTTAAACGACCAAGTTTTTGAAGATTTAAACCAGGCTTTTGATTTTTCCATAGCTTCACTAGCAGACAAAGCAAAAGCCGCTTGCACACACAAAAAAAGTATTGCCAATCGTTTCATAAAAACTCCAGATACCCCAATTTAAAAAATCCTACCGCATGTAACTAGTTATTCTGCAGATTCAAGCGTTTAAGAATATGGAAAATACGTTTTTTAATGTAAAAATCCTGACATAGTCTTGAAAAAAAATGAAATTTACTATCTTTGTTCTCGGAGCTTTAGCTCAATCGGTTAGAGCTACGGACTCATAACCCGTCGGTTCCCGGTTCAAGTCCGGGAGGCTCCACTTAAAAACGAATACATTTTGTATTCGTTTTTTATTTTAAAAATGCAAAAAATACAGCCGCTATAATAAAAACAAACGCTACTATATGATTCCAATGTAACGTTTCTGTTCGAAATACAGTAATAGCAATTAAAGTAAAAACAGAAATAGAAATAGCTTCTTGAATGATTTTTAATTGCATTAAAGAATAAGGTCCGCCATTTATCTTTGAACCAATCTGGTTTGCAGGAATCATAAAGATATATTCAAAAAGAGCGATTCCCCACGACGCTAAAATCACTAAAATAAGTGGCCAATGTGTACTTATATTAAGTTCTTTTAATTTCAAATTCCCATACCATGCAAATGTCATAAAAATATTTGAAATAACAAGAAGAATTATTGTAAAAATACCTGCTTTCATAAAAGCCCTTTATTTTTTAGAATTTTTTTGAAGTGTTGCGCGCAAACGATAAGGCACTTTAGTAGAAAGTTGAAACGCTAATCTAGAACGCACATTTTCTAAAAACGATATATACTTTTCACTTTGATAATCTCGATAAGTCCAATCAAACGCATGAAAATGACCTGCTTCAAAATAAAGCGTAGGTTCTACAAAAATTCCATCTCTTACATACACGCGTTGGCGTTGGTCTTTTGTCGTTGCTAAAAAGAATTGGCCAAGTGTCATATAACCAGGATCAAGATTTACAGGCCTTAAACCTGGAGTGCCATTTTCTTCTGCAATTTCTAATTCCATTTCATTTGTATGTAATTTAATACTTGGTATTTCATCGCGCTTAATTAAAGTCTCGTAAGCAATAAAAGCCCTGACCGGATTTTGCCCGATTTCATTTACGTAATAATTAGTAAACGTAAAATCAAATGGTTCTAGAATAGTTTCTTCTTGACCATATATCAAAGAGAGCTTTTCACGCACTTTATAAAAAGCTTCTGCACTTTCAGCAAGGACTCCAATAACTAGCATTACTGGAGAAATTTTTCGTATTTCACCCATGATTTTCAAAATAGTAATTTTTCTTCTATCTACTTTTTTATTTTTCAAGTATGGATTTATTTACTACTCTACTTGCCGCCGCATCATTACAATTTTTCAGTGTTATCGACTCTATTCCTCATAACACCGATTATTACACGCAAGGACTTTCTTTTGATAAAGGTGTTTTACTTGAATCTACTGGCCGTTATGGAGAATCTGGAATTTACCGTTACAATAAAAATTTTGTCATTCAAGATTCTATGCGCTTAGAAGATCGTTATTTTGGTGAAGGTTCTGTTAGCCTTGGACAAGATATTTTCTTTTTAACTTGGAAATCAAAAAAAGTTTTCAAACTAGACTCTAAAACTTTAAAAATCAAACAAACTCTAAAAATTCCTACCGAAGGTTGGGGGCTTACGTTTTGCAATGGTTTGCTTTGGTTAAGCGATGGTAGTTCAGAAATATTCAAAGTTTCTCCAGAAGATTTCCGTTACATTGGTAGTTTAAAAGTTCAAGATTCTGGAAAACCATTACCTTATTTAAATGAATTAGAATGTATTGATGGAACAATCTACGCCAATATTTGGCAATCAGACTCTATTGCTGTTATAGACATAAAAAATGGGAATGTTTTAAAATATCTCGATTTTTCTGAACTCGCCAAAAAGACCAGAAAAAAATTTCCGAAAGCCGAGGTTTTAAATGGCATCGCTTACGACGGCAAATTCCTTTGGATTACCGGCAAATGGTGGCCGTTTATATACAAAATAATTCTGAATAAAAATTAATTCGTAAATTTCCAAACTATCCCATACGCAAAACGAATACCTTCTGGTGTATAGCCCACCCTTGGCATATACTGCGAATGATTTAAATTTTCTATTCTTGCAAACAAATCAAAAGTCAGAATATTCATTCTTGCTTCAAAATCCAATGCTAAATATTTTTGCATTTCTATGATTTCTAAATGTTTTCCACTTTCACTTTCATTTGAAATAGAATAATCACCATAAACAGCAATAGAATCATCTACAATCCCGCAATCATAACGAGTCCCGAACCATTGGTAATCAAGGCGCAATTCTACCCCGAGCCTATCTTTAACAAAACGGTCTTTCCATCCAATAGACCCCTTATAATATAATGATGGGACATTCTTTAACTTATTTTGCCGTTCAAGAACGGCGCCTCGTTCTCCATAAAAGAACCATTTTTCAAAAGCAAACCCTAAACGGACAACCCAATCTAGTGATTCAGCTTCTTTAAAATTAACTAATTGAAACGCTTGCTCTTCTGATTCCAAGCCGTTTCCAGAAAGCCAACGTTCTCCAATTAAATGTTCAACTTTTTCTTTTCTTAAACCTAACGCATAAAAAACGCTTTCTCTAAACCACCCTAATTCAAATGCACTCCGATAATGTAATTCTGGTTGTAAATTCTTGTTAGGATAAACCAAACGTCCTTGATTTATAAGGCGTAATTCTTCTACCTCAGGAAATCTTGTATCATGACGGTGATTAGCTAATAAAGCAAAATGATAAGGCAAATGTAAACGAATTTCTCCAGAATAAGTTGGTTCAAATTCAACTTTGTTATTTACAGAACTATTTCTTTGTAAACCACCTAATAATCTAAAATCAATGTACTTGAATGAATCTCCTAAATACAAATAACCAATTTCTTTATCTTGTTTCGTTCTCGAATTTAGTGATAAAAATTCATATTCAAAGAAAATAGTCGGATTCAAAAAAGTTTTATAAGCTAGTGAAACTTCTCCTGAATAAACTTCATATTCTCGGTTTATTGTCGTTTCTTTCCATGTCGTATCTTGAGTGGAATCGTAATAAATTTCGCCTAAAATATTTTCTTTTTCTAAAACAGTATCTTTAATAGTTTCTATCATCGGTGGTAAATTTTCATATTGAATTTCATAGTTCCCTATTCCAAATTTTGCTTCTATTGTCAGTTTTTTTGTTGGGAAAAGTGTTAAACTAGCATCGTAACCCTGACCTCTTGTTGACGTAGAATAAGGTTCTGTAGAATAATGATATATGGAATAATCCGAAGTATCTTGCACAACAACATGTCTTGAAACATCATCAAAATCCATAAACAAAATATTGGCATGTAAAGCTATTTCCCCTTTACCCAAAAGCCATGTTAAGCCTGGACGTAAATGCATCGTATTCATAGAAATATTTCTACCACCAAATGGGATAGAAGAAGAATCTCTGCCTAAAGCAAAAAATGGTTGATGAGTAACATTTGCATAAGTAAAAGGTTCTGATTTTTCATTACCGAAACTCGCTATTCCTAAATCTAAACGAACAGAATCAATAATTTGCCTACGAAAGTCTAATCTAAAAGCATTCCCTTCAAAAGCCCCCCGTTCCCAAAGAATTTCGGTTATTGGCGAATCTAACGGGGCTAGTTCTTTTGTTTCTTTTAAGACGCCATTTTCACCATTTAATCCAGGAGTAAAAGAATCATAACTTAATTGTTTGGCGTAAAAGCCAGCATTCCCTGCTGGAAAATGTAAAGAAGAAAGCGAAACACCTGTAACCGAACGACTCAAACCAGGAGTCCCTAAAATAGAAGTTCCAATAACCCAATCAAATTTTTGCCCTGAAACATCATATTGTTGAAATAACACACCTGGCATTCCTAAAGCTTGTCTAGAAAGGTCAACTTCTCGCTTTTCCAAATGAGAAAGTTCGTTCCCTGAAGCAAAACTCACAAGGAATAAAGCTAAAAAGTATACAATTGGCATTATTTTTGAAAATTTCATTACACACTTAAGATAGAAAAACCTTTCTAATCCATTTTAAGTATTCCTTTATATTCAAATTATTTGTATCTTATTATCGTTCAACTTTTTTTAGGAGTTTTTATGCCTGCCATTCATATTTCTGAAGATAAATTTGATGAAGCTATTGCATCTGACAAACCTGTTTTAGTTGATTTTTGGGCTACTTGGTGCAGACCTTGTCAAATGATGGGACCAATTGTTGATGAACTCGCTGATGAATACGCCGGACAAGTTATTGTTGCCAAAATGGATGTCGACCAATGCAATTCTATTTGCGCTCGTTATGGTATAACTAATATCCCGAACTTTAAATTGTTTAAAAATGGTGTTGAAGTGGGAAATCTCGTTGGAGCCGTTCCAAAAAATACATTGAAAAACTTGTTAGATCGCTCGCTCTGATTTTTGTAAAAATTTCTTAATTTTAAGGGGTTGGTTTTTACCAAACCTTTTTTTCAAAGAGTTGTTATATACAAAAAGTCCTCGGCATTGCCGAGGACTTTTATAAAAGCTCAAAAATTATTTTTTCTTTGCTGCAACTTTTTTAGCAGGAGCTTTCTTAGCTGGAGCTTTCTTAGCAGGAGCCTTCTTTGCTGGTGCTGCTTTGGCTACAACTTTTTTAGCTGGAGCTTTCTTAGCAGGAGCAGCCTTTGCAGGAGCGGCTTTCTTAGCTGGTGCTACCTTCTTAGCAGGAGCAGCCTTTGCAGGAGCAGCTTTCTTAGCTGGTGCTGCTTTCTTTGCTGGAGCAGCCTTTGCAGGAGCGGCTTTCTTAGCTGGTGCTGCTTTCTTTGCTGGAGCAGCCTTTGCAGGAGCGGCTTTCTTAGCTGTTGCTGCTTT